>JACCDH011732462.1_pt1 | contig 123109 bp, 123 predicted proteins | sample 7442481 | NCBI WGS metagenome assembly JACCDH01 (sample SAMN15323433, study PRJNA562643) | freshwater metagenome | isolation source: river surface water | place: USA:Blue River Watershed | collected 2017-08-15 | reverse complement strand
GCTAAAGGTGTTTACAGCATCAAATTGACTGTTGATGGTCAAGTTGTAAACAAAAGAGTTGTATTACAGTAATTGATTTAAACTTATAAAGAAAAAAGGGCTACCAATCGGTAGCCCTTTTTTTATGTATAAATATTTTGAATAGAAAGATTGTGACATTCTATTTTTTAATACAAGATATAATGCCCAAATTTGTACCCATTATGACAGTATTAGTAGGAAAAAAAGCCCCACATTTTAGTGCTCCAGCAGTAATAAATGGAGAAGAGATTGTTGAGAAATTTAGTTTAGATCAGTTTATCGGAAAAAACCATGTTGTATTTTTCTTCTATCCAAAAGATTTTACTTTTGTTTGTCCAACAGAATTACATGCATTTCAAGCAAAATTGGGAGAGTTTGAAAAGAGAGGTGTTAAAGTTGTTGCTTGTAGCACAGATACAGAAGAAAGTCATTACAACTGGTTGCAAATGCCAAAAGACAATGGTGGAATTCAAGGGATAACTTATCCAATTGTTGCAGATACATCAAAAACGATTAGTACGAATTATGGTGTACTATTCGGGAATTATGACTACAATGAACAAGGTGATTTAGTTGCTAATGGCCCAATGATAGCATTTAGAGGCTTGTTTTTAATTGACAAAGAAGGAACAGTAATGCACCAAACAGTAAATCATTTACCATTAGGTAGAAGTGTTGATGAAACATTAAGAATTGTTGATGCACTTCAACACGTAGAAGAAAAAGGTGAAGTTTGTCCTGCAAATTGGGAAAAAGGTCAAGATGCAATGAATGCTTCATTCAAAGGTGTTGCTGATTATTTAAGTAAACACTAATTTATACTTATAGAATTAAAAATGCCAAGTAATTTTTACTTGGCATTTTTTTGTACTTTATTATTTAGAAAAATATAGGCACAAAAAAAGGTCAATCGAAAATTGACCTTTTTTTGTTTATGTGTGTTTGAATTATCTTTTTTCAGCAATTCTTGCAGCTTTACCACTTAATTCTCTTAAGTAGAATATTCTTGCACGTCGAACTTTACCAATTTTGTTAACTTCAATTTTAGCAATATTAGGTGAGTGAACAGGGAATATTCTTTCAACACCAACACCATTAGATATTTTTCTTACAGTGAAAGTTGCATTTAAGCCAGTGTTACGACGTTGAATAACATCGCCTTGGAATAACTGAATTCTTTCTTTATTACCCTCTTTAATCTTATAATGCACTGTTACTCTATCACCTGCTTTAAAGTTTGGTAAATCTGTTTTGATATATTCTTGTTCAACTAATTTAATAAGATCCATGGCTTGTTATAAATTTGGGATTGCAAAAATAGTCTTTTTTCATAAAATAAAAAATATTTTTTAAAACTATTTGATAATCCATGGAGAGTAGGAATTAGGGAGTATGGAGTAGCTGTCACTAGACTCAGCGAAGTGGAGTATAGTAAAGTGTATTTAAAGTACGTTAATAAACATAAAGCTGATGCCTTTACTTCAATCCAAAAACAATTCTTTTTCCGAAATCTCGGAACCACAATCTTAATTTTTTATCTTAACACTTCGTTTTTTATTCTGCGTACAACAAACTTAATTCTTCGTTTTCATCACAAACTCCCCAAAATTATTTATTTAAGATTAGTTGGAAGTTGGAACTTAAATTTAAGATTGCGGATTTCAATTTGAAAAATTTATAGATATTATTTTTTTATTTAATATTTTATGAAAGCAGAATTGTAATAATTTAAGATATTAAATTGCAGTTCCGAATTCTCTTAATCAGATTTAAAACAATCTACAATCTTAAATCTACAATCTTAAATCTACAATCTTGAATGGTCAATTTCCATCACTTTATCATTCCTACTCAAATAAAACTTTCAAATTCTTGATTAGCATATCTGCTTATTGCTTTGCAGTAGGTTATATTGATGTTTTTTCCAAATTCATCATTTTCCTGCTATCTGTTTTATAATCGGTTCCCTTTACTTCGAAGGCATTTTTTTATTGAAAATAAAATCTATTTATTGCCCTGTTTTTAATTGGTAATAGGCCAAGTCGCCATAAGTGTTGCATTGTTTACAATAGTATTTTATAGCAAACTTATATTAATCCCTTCTATAGCAAACCATGCAAATTTAAGATTTTGCATTTTTGTACTCCGGTTTTATTATTTATACAGCTTAACCCATATTTTAATTTAACAACGGTTTTATTCATTTTAACATTTTGCAAATTACATCTGTATGACTTAGCAATCACTCAAGATAGAATTGATCGTATTAAAAAAATAGTTTTACAATTTTAGACTTAAAATATTTCACTGGATTCTTGCTATTTGAAAACAAACACTTCTATTGAAAACAAATAATATAAAAATTAGTCTAATGAAAAAGTAATGGGTATTTTTGCTTTAACTTTTACAATCTCTCCAAATAGTAATCCAGGAGTCCATTTGCCATTCGTAAGTTTAATGAGATCCATTGCGGCATTTTCTAAATCCAAATTAACTGATTTTAAAACATCTACATCTGAAACACTTCCATCTTTTTTAATTATAAATGTAACAATAACAACTCCTTGAATTTCATTTTCATAAGCTTTTCTTGGATAAACTAGATTTTCAGCTAAAAAATTCTGCAATCCTTGACTTCCTCCGACAAAACTTGGTTTATTCATGAATTCTACTTCAGCGGTGTCTTTACCATCGTAGCCATAAGATTGTTGAGCAACAATCTCGTTAATACTCATTTCTACAATAAGTCTTTTTTGTCCATTGGGGTAATAAGATCTGTACAAACCATCATAATTTAATTTACCATTTATGTATCTGTGATTGCTTATGGAGTGGATACCCCCATTTTTATATAACAATGTATCAATCTTAAAAGTATCCAATTTTTCTTTGTGATTAATTGTGTACAATTGAATTTTATTGCTGATTACTTTTCCATTTGAACTATCATCAAAGTATTGGGTTTCAAATTTTAAATTTTGCTTAGTAGGATTAATACTATCTGGTTTATTCTGACTTTGTGAAATTAGTTTCACGTTGCAAATCAAAATAAAAATCGAAATAATTAGTTTTTTCTTCATTATAAATTTTAAGGATAAATTCTTTTTAATACAATTGGTCATTTTCTAATCGATATAGCAATCTAACAAGCAATCCATTGCTTCTTCCTCGCCAAAACTCAATAATTTGTGTTTTTATGATAATACCTCCCCAATTTTCTTTTTTAAGTCGTTTTTCATATTGCATTTTATTTAAGAATGAAGAACGCAGAACGATGAATGTTATCGTTGCCCCAATTCTGCTTCCGAAATTTCGGAACTACAATCTTAACTCTTCGTTTACATAAATGTAGAATGTTGAAGGCTGAACGCTGAATGAAACCCGACCATAATTCTTCGTTCTACAATCTTAACTCTTCGTTTCCATAAATGTAGAATGTTGAACGCAGAACGATGAATGAAACCCGACCATAATTCTGCTTCCGAATTTTCGGAACTACAATCTTAACTCTTCGTTTACTCCATCCTCTCCTTCACCGTCTTCAAACTACTCACAAAGATAGCAGTTAGCTCGTTGGCTTCGGCAATCAGAGGAGAAAGTGTTTCAATGGGGAGCCAATTTATTAAATTTATAAGTTCTAGCCAATAGTGTGTTTCATCACTTTCTTCTAAAACTATATTTAATTTGGATATGAATTCCTTATCACTTCTAGCACGATTTACTGCTCTATAATTAGCTCCTACTGATGTTGCACTTCTAACTATTTGATTTGTTATAACTTTTGCAGCTGTATTGTTTGGCAATAATTCAACCATATCCAAAATTGAATTTGCAAATAATAATGTTCTATGTTTTAAATCGTTCTTCATTTGAGGATTTAATTTAGAATGTAGAACGCAGAAGTCAGAATTTAAATCATTCTTCGTTCTAAATTCTACATTCTTCGTTTCTTAAATGGACTTCCTAATAATATTCAAAGCTCCACCAGCCCTAAACCACTCGATTTGTTGTTCATTGTAGGTGTGGTTGCAATTGATAGTATCTGTTGTGCCGTTTTTGTGGTTGATTACCAAACGCAATGCTTTGCCTGGTTTGAAATCTGTTAAGCCCAACAAATTGAATTTATCGTCTTCTTGAATTAAATCATAGTCTTCTTTGTTAGCAAATGTCAATGCCAACATACCTTGTTTTTTCAAGTTGGTTTCGTGGATACGTGCAAATGATTTTACCAATACTGCTCTTACACCTAAATGTCTTGGCTCCATAGCGGCGTGTTCTCTTGATGAACCTTCACCGTAGTTTTCTTCGCCTACTACAATACTGTATTCACCCGCTGCTTTGTACATACGTTGTACTTTTGGTACTTCGTCATACGTTCCGTTCAATTGGTTTTTCACTGAATTGGCTTTGTCGTTAAATGCATTGATAGCACCAATCAACATGTTGTTACTGATATTATCCAAATGTCCACGGAATTTTAACCATGGTCCAGCCATACTGATATGGTCGGTGGTACATTTGCCTTTTGCTTTAATTAATAAACGCAATCCCATTAAGTCTTTACCTTCCCATGCTGCAAATGGATCTAACAATTGTAAACGAGAGCTTGTTGGAGAAACATTCACTTGAACGCCACTTCCATCTGCCGCAGGAGCTTGATAGCCAGCATCTTCTACTGCAAAACCTTTGCTTGGTAATTCCATGCCAGTTGGCTCGTCTAATTTTACTTGTTCTCCATTTTCGTTGGTTAAAGTATCTGTTAATGGATTAAAATCCAATCTTCCAGAGATTGCTATCGCTGTTGTAATTTCAGGACTAGCCACAAATGCGTGTGTATTTGGGTTACCATCTTGTCTAGCAGCAAAGTTTCTATTGAATGAATGAATGATAGAGTTTTTCTCTTTTTTCTCAGCACCCATTCTTGTCCACATACCGATACATGGTCCACACGCGTTTGCAAAAACAGTAGCGCCAATTTTATGGAAAGTGTCAATAAAGCCATCTCTCTCGATAGTATAACGCACTTGTTCACTACCTGGAGTGATGGTGAACTCGGCTTTAGTTTTTAAGTTCTTATCTGCTACTTGTTTAGCTAAACTTGCAGCTCTTGAAATATCTTCATAACTAGAATTGGTACAACTTCCAATTAAACCTACTTCAATGTTAGTTGGCCATCCATGTGCAGCTGCCACTTCTTTCATTTTACTGATAGGTGTAGCTAAGTCTGGCGTAAATGGTCCATTGATGTGTGGTTCCAATTCAGATAAATTCAATTCAATTACTTGGTCGAAATACAATTCAGGATTCGCGTAACATTCAGCATCAGCAGTTAAGTGTTCTCTAACACCATTTGCTAAATCAGCCACATCTGCTCTGCCAGTTGCACGCAAGTATCTTTCCATGCTATCATCGTATCCAAAAGTAGAAGTGGTAGCACCAATTTCAGCACCCATGTTACAAATAGTGCCTTTACCAGTACAACTCATGTTCGTAGCACCTTCGCCAAAATATTCAACAATAGCGCCAGTTCCACCTTTTACAGTAAGAATGCCAGCTACTTTTAAAATTACATCTTTAGGAGAAGCCCAACCGCTCAATTTACCAGTTAGTTTTACACCAATTAATTTAGGAAACTTCAATTCCCAAGGCAAACCTGCCATTACATCACAAGCATCTGCTCCACCAACACCAATTGCCAACATACCTAATCCACCTGCGTTTACAGTGTGAGAATCTGTACCAATCATCATACCTCCAGGGAAAGCATAATTTTCCAATACTACTTGGTGAATAATACCTGCACCTGGTTTCCAAAAACCAATACCATATTTGTTAGAAACAGAGCTCAAGAAATCGAACACTTCTTTAGACTCTTCATTAGCAAAAGCCAAATCTTGTTTTGCTTCAATTTTTGCATTAATTAAATGGTCGCAATGAACCGTAGAAGGAACAGCCACTTTTGGACGACCTGCTTGCATAAACTGCAACAATGCCATTTGGGCAGTTGCATCTTGCATAGCCACTCTGTCTGGTGCAAAATCTACATAACTATTTCCTCTTTCGTAAATAGAAGAAGTATTGCCTTCTGTTAGGTGAGAATAAAGGATTTTTTCTGTAAGAGTTAATGGTTTTCCAATAAGTTTTCTAGCTGCTTCAATGCGGCTTGGCATATTTTCATATACCTTTTTAATCATTTCAATATCAAATGCCATAATTTTTTATAATGTGTCGCAAATTTATTATTTTTAGCTCAATAATAAAAATGAAGTCGAATAATACTCTTTTTTTGATATTAAGGTTGTAAACATCTGTTTTTTTGGAATTGTTCTTTTTTGATTATGTTTGTAGTATGAAATTGAATTATTTATTTTTTGCACTCATTATAGTTGTATTGTCAGCTTGTAATGCAGTACCAGTAGAGCAAGCTACTGCTACCGAGGAGCCTGACGAATGTAAACAAGAAGACTTGCTTACACCAACACTTGTTGATGGTTTTTATGGACAATCTTTTGATACTTCGGCGGCTCTTTTATTAAACGCTTCTATTTTAAACTTTAAAAATGGGGCTAACATGGATTCTAAAATTAAAGGCACTATTTCTACTGTTTGTCAAAGTAAAGGATGTTGGTTTAGTTTGAAAGGTCAAGACACCACTATTACTGTAGATTTTGCTCACAAGTTTTTAATGCACAAAGATTTGGCAGGTAATCAGGTAATTGCAAATGGTAAATTTTATTACGATACCACTTCTGTAGAACAACAAATACATGAGTTGGTAGATGATGCAAAAACAATGACTTTGGAAGAAGCAAAAAAGAAAATTAAATCACCGATAATTACCCTTGGTTTTGAAGCAACAGGGATTAAAATTTTGAAATAACAAGACATTAATCATTTCAAGAAACCTCAATTGATAAACTCAGTTGAGGTTTTTTTTGTTTGAACTCAAGTTTAATTTTTTCATAAGCCAAAAAACAAGACCTTTGCAAAATTGTTTAATATTGAATGTATAACCAAGAAGAGATAGAGATAATCGGAGCTGCTGAACATAACTTGAAGCAAGTTGATTTAACTATACCGCGAAATAAGTTAGTTGTTTTTACTGGTTTAAGTGGTAGTGGTAAGTCGAGTTTGGCGTTTGATACCATATTTGCTGAAGGTCAACGCCGTTATCTAGAAACTTTCAGTGCTTATGCACGACAGTTTATCGGTGATATGAGACGACCAAATGTTGATAAAATCAATGGCTTGTCTCCTGTTATTAGTATCGAACAAAAAACCGTAAGTCGAAATCCAAGGAGTACGGTTGGTACCATTACAGAAATTTATGATTTTTTAAGATTATTGTTTGCCAGAGCCGGAGAACCATACAGTTATTTGTCAGGCAAGAAAATGATTCGCTACACTGAAGACGAAATTTTAAGCAATATTATTGAGACATTTAAAGGGACGAGAATAGCCGTTCTAGCGCCCTTAATTAAAGGTAGAAAAGGGCATTACAGAGAATTATTTGAACAAGTAAGAAAGCAAGGTTATCGCAAAGTGAGAGTGGATGGTGAGCTCACAGATATTGAGGCTGGAATGCAGCTTGATAGATACAAAATTCATGATATTGAATTGGTGATAGACCGAATAGATGCTTTGGAGAAAAACAGTCAGCGTTTATCCGATGCGGTTAAATTAGCATTTAAAATGGGAAAGGGAACTTTGTCTATTTTAAATACTGAAACCAATTTATCTTTCTTTTACAGTAAGTTTTTAATGGATCCCGAAACTGGATTGAGTTACGACGAACCACAACCCAATACTTTTTCATTCAATAGTCCTTATGGTTCATGCCCACAGTGTAACGGATTAGGGATAGTTAGTAAAGTTTCTATAGAACACATAATTCCCGACCGAAGTATTAGTATCAACAAAGGTGGAATTTTGCCAATAGGTGAACTAAGGGACAATTACATGTTTGCTCAGTTGAGAGGGTTGGCCAAAAAATTCAAATTCTCTCTTGCAGATTCAATTGACAAATTAAGTGATGAAATCATAGAAGTGTTGATGAATGGAACAGATGAAACTTATCCTATTTCATATACCAATTACGAAGGAAAGTCTATTCAAACGGAAACGGAATTTAAAGGGCTAATTCCAATTATTGAGGAACAGTATTTCGAAGGAAAAAGTGAAAGAATATCGAAGTGGGCAGAGGAGTACATGCACACTGTAACCTGTCAAACTTGTGAAGGGAAACGATTGAAAAAAGAAGCTTTGTTTTACAAGATTTCGGATCAATCTATCGCAGATTTGTCCTCAATGTCTATCGAAGCATTAAACACTTGGTTGTCAAATATTGATAAGCAGTTAAATGATAGACAAATAGTGATTGCAACAGAGATCATCAAAGAAATTAAAACTAGGGTTAGTTTCTTGGTCAATGTTGGTCTTGATTATCTTACGCTTAACAGTCCTTCGCATACATTAAGTGGGGGAGAAGCTCAACGCATTCGTTTGGCAACGCAAATAGGCTCAAGACTGGTTAATGTTTTGTATATTCTTGATGAGCCAAGCATTGGATTGCATCAAAGAGACAATGAAAAATTAATAGCTTCTCTCAAAGAATTGCGTGATTTAGGAAATAGCGTTATAGTGGTTGAACACGATAAGGATATGATTATAGAAAGCGATTATATTGTTGATATTGGTCCATTTGCAGGTGTAAATGGAGGACAGATAGTTGCGCAGGGTGATTATGAGTCTTTTATTAAACAAAACTCCATAACGGCACAATATGTCAATGGCACAAAATCTATAGAAGTTCCTAAAAAAAGAAGAAAAGGCTCTGGCAAATCTTTGGTTTTAAAAGGTTGCACAGGAAATAATTTAAAAAACATAAATGTTTCGTTCCCTTTGAATCAATTTATCTGTTTTACAGGTGTTTCGGGAAGTGGAAAGTCATCATTGATTAATGAAACTTTGTATCCTATTTTAGCCAAACATGTCTATGACAGTAAGTATGCTTGTTTGCCTTATCAGTCTATAACAGGATTAAAAGAAATTGACAAAGTAATAAGAATAGATCAGTCGCCTATAGGTAGAACACCTCGAAGTAATCCAGCAACATACACAGGTGTTTTCGCTGATATCAGAAGTTTGTTTGCATTACACCCTGAAGCAAAAATTAGGGGATACAAACCGGGTCGTTTTTCATTCAACGTATCAGGCGGACGATGTGAAACTTGTAAAGGTGGTGGGCAAAAGGTTATTCAAATGAATTTTTTACCTGATGTTGAGGTGCAATGTGATGTTTGTAATGGAAAACGTTACAATAGAGAAACTTTGGAAGTGAGATATAAAGGAAAAAGTATCAACGATGTATTGAATATGCCGATTGATCATGCTGTTGATTTCTTTGAAAATATGCCTCAAATTTCTAGAAAGTTACAAGCATTGAAAGATGTTGGCTTAGGTTATATCACCTTAGGGCAATCTTCTACAACATTGAGTGGAGGCGAGGCTCAAAGGGTTAAACTTGCGGAGGAATTAAGTAAAAAAGAAACAGGGAATACCTTTTATATTTTGGATGAACCAACCACAGGTCTTCACTTTGAGGATGTTAAAGTGTTGATAGATGTTTTAAATAAATTAGTAGATAAAGGAAATACAATATTGGTTATTGAGCACAATATGGATGTGATTAAAGTTGCCGATTATATTATTGACATTGGTCCTGAAGGAGGGCATGGTGGTGGTCAGGTTTTAGCAACAGGGACTCCCGAAGAACTAGCAAAAGCAACCAATAGTCACACTGCAAGGTTTCTTAAAAAGGAATTATCAGTAGTTAAAGGGGCGTAAACAGTTGTTGATTCGAATTCCTAAGGTATAAAACAATTGATTGGTTTGATTGATTTGTCTGTAGTTAATTCGGCCGTCAATAAAGACATTATGTTTCAGCATATAACTGACATTGAGTTCAATTATTTTAAGATTGGTTTTTTTACCCATAAACATTTTGCTGTCAAATTCTGTGGCTCTATCTCTATAATCTCTTAATATATTGCCACCATAATTTCTACCAGTTAAAAAACTATCTTTCCCCGTTATTGCATTAATAAAAGTCGCTTGCACGTTCCACTTGTTTTTAAATTGATAGCGAGCTTCCAAAATTATTTCACTAAAGTTGGCGCCCAAAGGGTGTGCTAATGCTTGGTTGAAATGCGAATAACTTTGAGTCGTTCTGTAATGCGAATAAGTATAAGGTCGCATGCGATTGTATTCTATTAGTAAATCTAGGTTTTTAATATTAAGCAAGTTAAAACTTCTAGCACCTATTTGGTAACCATATTTATTCGCCCACCAATTGGGTTCTTCTTTAATGAATTTTAAATTAAACTCATCTAACAAAAACTGACTATATATAACATATTGATGTTTAATATTCCATTCAAAATCAAGTGCCATTAAACTGTTGTCTCGACTACCCAAATTTGATTCAACCGCTCTGTAAAAAATAACAGGATTTAAGTAGTTAAGGTCAAATTGGTTTTTTTGAGTACTGTCTATTCTGTCAAAAATGACCATTTCATTTAATCCAATACTTAGGTTTTTTCTAACATCAAATGAGAGGCGATGAAATGCCCCGTATTTTTTGCCAAAAAGGGTATTTCCTAGTATAAGGCCATTGTCATTAAATTGGGTAAATAGGTTTTGATAATGAAAGCGTTTGATGTCGGTATTGATTTTAAAAAATAAATACTGAGGGGCAAAATCATCTAAAATAAGAGAACGGTATCCATTGCCAATTTTGTGTTTGTCGTGCCCAAATTGAAATTTTATGTAATTATTAATGGCATTAAACGTAAAATAGGCCCTTGCTTGGAAAAAGTCAACTGCTCCCGCCTTCTTGAATTTTTTAAAGAAAAGTTCATTGGGAACGTGGTTCAATGAGTCGTGAAAAAAACGGTAATACGAAGGTAACATTGTTTGATTTTCGGTAAACAAAGAGTAAAACCCAACCCCTTTTTTGTGTCCACCAATATTGCCCCAAATTTCGGCACCTCGTGTGTTTTGATACAATTTATTTACTTGGTTTTTCTCTTCACCGGCAGTAAAATTCAAAACAGGATTTATAACCAATAGATAATCTTTTTCTTTGATACAGTAAAAGGCCGATTGGTATTTGTATATGGAATTAGAATTTTTGTTCTTGTTAGTAAAGGGTAATTTTTTCTTTGATAAATGGTGTAAATTGTCAACACTCAAATAGGGTCTTTGCTTGTCATAATCCGTTAAAGAGCTGTAATTGTTACTTGAATCATTTTTGAAATCAAAGGTTCTGAAAAATTGACTGCTAGACATGGAATGGCTATTGGAGTCAATTGTTTTCTTGCGGTATGACTCATAGTGTCCAATACTATTAGCAGGATAATACACATGTTGAGCTATCGATTTGTTACCCAATATGGCAATCAATAAAAATAGATATATTAGTTTTAATTTCAATAGATGCTTAGTTGTAAATAGTTCCCAATATTTCTGATATTTTGTTTCTAACTTCTATGAGTTGAATGTGGTATTGTATTAATAATTCAGCTTCACTAGCATCCGGTGCTTGAGACAAATCATTCATATTGTTTTTGATTAATTGTTCCAATTTGAATTTTTTCAGAAACAAGAACAGAGATTGAAGGTCGCGAACATAATTTTCCTTTTCTGTTTTTAGAAATAATCCATTTTCTCCCCAATACGGGCTCAACTCATACTTTTCGGAATGGAAATCAGCCGCTATTTGTCTTACTTCAGAATCGGAATGGTTGATAAAGAAAGATTCATCCAAGGTTAAGTGGTTTTCGATAGATACTTTTACTTCTTCAATGATTTTTTGATACAAAGGATTGTTTATGGACAACTGTTCATCTTCAGAAAGTTCTTTAAAGATAAAATCAGCAACAGTTGCGTCTTCCATAAATTTTTTGTGACCACTTTGAACCAATAATCTAATCAATCCTTTTTCTTGTTCATCTCCACCTACATAATGTTGAACGTTGCTAACATTAGTATTTAGTAAGTCTTGGATTTCGGGGTTAAATTCTTGAGAAGTAGGGGATTTTATTTTTCTAATTTTATTGATTTCTGCAATCAATATTTTTTCATCAGATTCAACCAATTTGCTACATTCTTTGATGTACATGGAGCGTTTGAGTGCATCGGGAATAAGCGCAATACTTTGCAAAAGGTTTTTTAAAACTTCGGTTTTTTTGATTGGGTCATTTCCAACAGAAGTTATCAGCAGGTCGGCTTTAAAAAAGATAAAGTCCTTAACTTCTTGTTCTAGAAATTGTTTGAAATTGGATGATCCTATTTTTTTGCAATACGAGTCTGGGTCTTCACCTTCAGGGAAACGGACACAGCGAACATTCATGCCTTGTTCAAGTAATAAATCGATACCTCTTAATGAGGCCTTAATACCTGCAGCATCGCCATCATACAGAACGGTTACGTTGTCTGTAAATCGTTTGATTAGTTTAATTTGGCCTTCCGTAAGCGAGGTTCCAGATGAGGCTACTACGTTTTCTATCCCCGACTGATGTAGAGAAACAACATCGGTGTATCCCTCTACTAAATAGCAAAGGTTGAGGTTTTTTATCTGCTTTTTAGCTTGAAAAATACCATAAAGGACATTGCTTTTATGGTAAACTTCTGTTTCGGGAGAGTTAAGGTATTTGGGGGATTTGTCATCTTTTATTAATTGTCGTCCACCAAAAGCGATAACCCTGCCTGTAAGGTCGTGAATTGGAAAAATAACACGGTGTCTGAAAAGGTCGAAATAATGACCGTCTTCTTTCTTTTTTATTAATCCGGCTTCTACAAAAAAATCGAGATTGAATTGGTTTGATTTGGCTTCATTCACCAAACTTTCCCATCCTTGAGGGGAATAGCCTAAGTCAAAAGTTCCCATTGCCAATGGGGTAATGCCTCTTTCTCTAAAATAACTATCACCTATCATTTTTCCTTCATCAGTTTGGAGTTGTTGAATGAAGTAGTTTTTAGCAAATTCTAAAACGGTATAAAGGCTTTCTTTTTTTTGTTGTTTTTCGTCGTATTCCTCGCGATTTTGGATATTATCCTCAATCAATGCAATCCCGTATTTTTGGGCTAGTTTTCTAATGGCATCAGCAAAAGACAATTGGTCGTGCTCCATTAAAAAGCTAACCGAATTCCCTGCCTTTCCGCAACCAAAACATTTGTAAATTCCTTTGGCCGGAGAAACGGTGAAAGAAGGTGATTTTTCGTCGTGGAATGGGCAGCGACCTAGTAAGTTAGCTCCTCTTTTTTTGAGAGCAATATATTCTCCTACCACATCTTCTATATGGGCAACATTAATGACTTCGTCTATAGATTGGCGTGCAATCATTCAATGCAAATTTAGGATAAATTATGTTTTTTTATCCTTTCTAATAAAAAAATGCTGAAAAGGAGTTTACAAGCTCCAGTATTCTAGGGACTTAAATTGGTCTCTGTAAATACCTTTTAGGTCGAGAACAAAAGTGTTATTTGTGCCAATATTTTTGAAATAATCTTCGCTCAAGTTTTTGTATTCTTGATGGCTAACTGCGATTATAATACCATCGTATTGAGTGCCAATTTGAGGTGAAAGATGGAAACCATATTCTTCAAATACTTCTTCAGCATCTGCTCTTGGATCTACCACATCAACATTGATACTATAGCTTTTTAATTCTTTTACGATATCTACAATTTTAGAATTTCTAATGTCTGCTACATCTTCTTTGAAGGTTGCACCCATTATTAAGATTTTTGAATTCTTGATGTTTTTATCGTTAGCGATTAATTTTTTTAAGGCCACTTTGGCAATGTGAGCTCCCATCATGTCATTGGTAAAACGACCAGCTGCAATTACTCTTGGATGTAGTCCAAGTTCCGTTGCTTTATATGTTAGGTAGTATGGGTCAACGCCAATGCAATGTCCACCAACTAAACCTGGACTGAATTTTAAAAAGTTCCATTTGGTTCCTGCTGCTTCAATGACATCATAAGTGTTGATATTCATTTTGTCAAAAATCAAACTTAACTCATTCATCAATGATATGTTTAAGTCACGTTGAGTGTTTTCAATGATTTTTGCAGCTTCAGCAACTTTTAAAGTAGGTGCTTTGTGAATGCCTGCAGTAATGATTGAACCATATAAATCTGCAATTTCTTCCAAACTTTCTTTGTCACTACCAGAAACTATTTTTAAAATTTTGGTTAAAGTGTTGACTTTGTCACCTGGGTTAATTCTTTCAGGAGAATATCCCACTTTGAAATCAGAATTGAATGTTAATCCACTTTCGTGCTCAATAACAGGAACGCAATCTTCCTCTGTACAACCAGGATAAACAGTCGATTCAAATACGACGTAATCCCCTTTGCTAATCACTTTTCCTACAGTTCTAGAAGCGCCTATTAATGGTTTTAAATCAGGGTTTTTTCCTTCGTCAATAGGGGTTGGTACCGCTACAATATAAAAAGAACAATCTTTGATGTCGTCCAAATTGTGACTAAAAGTAATGTCGCAACCATCAAATTCAGAAGGTTCAACTTCTTTACTTGGGTCTTCTTTGCGTTTTAACATATCCACACGTTTGGGATTGATGTCAAACCCAACCACTTTGTATTTTTTTGCAAATTCTAGTGCAAGCGGAAGACCAACATATCCTAAACCAATGATTGCTATTGATTTCTCTTTGTTTTGTATTTGGCTAAATATACCCATTTGATTAATAAGGGCGCAAAAATAACGATTAAAGTACATAAAACAAAAAATATCAAAGACTATTACAGTCACTAATATGTGATGTTAAATTCAGTTTTAGAATGTGTAAACTTAAAGTATATTTGCCTAATGTCTGTTTTTCAAAAAACACCTCATTGGTTGAAATCTTTATTTCCAAGTTTGGTATGGGAAATTCCCAATCAAGAGCAGACGGTTTATCTTACTTTTGATGATGGTCCTCATCCTCATATTACCCCTTGGGTGCTCGAACAATTGAATCGCTTTCAATTTAAAGGGACTTTTTTTTGTGTGGGTGATAATGTAGTAAAGTATCCCGAAATAGTGGCGTTAATTCAACGCGACGGGCATGCACTTGGGAATCATACTATGAATCATGTTAAAGGTTGGCAAATGAAAAATGCAGATTATCTTGACAATGTTTCAAGTTGCCATCAGGTTTTGAAATCTACCTTGTTTAGACCACCTTATGGGCGAATAAAATGGAGTCAAGTAAAGTTATTGAAACCCAATTACAAGGTTGTAATGTGGTCTCTTTTATCGCTTGATTATTTAAAGGGTTTGAATGTAGAAAAAAGTTTGAATGAGCTCCAAAAGCAAACCAAATCAGGTTCTATTATCGTGTTTCACGATTCTGTAAAAGCAGAACAAAACCTTAAAGATTTGTTACCACCTTATTTACAATTTCTTAATGATAATGGTTTTAATTGCCAGGTGATATCATGATAGAAAATCTTTGCATAATTGTTCTTTCCATTTATTTAATTATTCAGTTTGGAGTTCTGTTTGGGCTGTTTATTTATAAGAAAAAAGAGTTTATTGAATTGGATAGTTACCCTTTTATAAGTCTGTTAATTGCTGCCCGAAATGAGGAGGATAAAATTGAAGATTGTTTAAAGTCAATTGCAGCTTTAAATTATCCTGCAGGCCGTTTTGAAGTATTGGTGGGGAATGATAGTAGTAATGACCAAACACAGTTGAATATTGAAAGATTCATTGCCAATAATAATAATTTCAAATTAATAAATTTGGATGGTACAGAAAATCCAACAACAAAAGGCAAAGCAAGGGTTTTGGCAACATTAGCGCAACATGCCAAGGGAGATTATTATTTAATTACGGATGCAGATGTTGAAGTTGGGCCACTGTGGGCCAAAGGATTGATTTCTGAAATGATACGGAATCAACTGCATTTGTTAGGCGGAACAACACACGTTAAAGCCACCTCCAAATTTGAGCAATACCAACAAGTAGATTGGTTTTATTTTATGGGAATCATTAATGTTGTTGATAGTCTCAATTATCCATTAACGATGGTGGGCAATAATATGGCAATAAGTGCCGAAGCCTATCGCAAAGTTGGTGGGTATGAAACCATTCCATTCAGTATAACTGAGGATTATGCCTTGTTTAATGCGGTTAGGAAAGAAGGATTTAAAACGGCACAAATATTTAACCAAGAGACTCTTGTAAGAACCCGTGCTATAGATTCTGTTATTGGGATATTGAAACAGAGAAAACGATGGCTTAAGGGTGGTTGGTCCTTGCCTTTTATTTACAGAATGATGATGTTTGTTCTAGGCGCGTGGTATTTTACTTTGTCATTGTTGTTTGTTTTGAATTGGAAATTAGGTTTGTTGTACTTTTTGGTAAAAATTGTGTTGCAATTGCTTCAATTGCTGAAAATGTATCGACTTATTTTGCTTAAGCCACAGCACTATTTTGCTATCTTTACTTATGATATTTATTTGTTTTTTATAATGCCTGCAATATCTATTTATTTTGCTTTGCCTTTTGCCAATACTTGGAAAGGTAGACGATACTAAACAGGGATTGTAATTGTTTTGGAAAGCATAAAAAATGGGATTAAATTGCACACGTGCATTTAAGTCGTTTTATTGCCACAAGATTAGCTTTAGGTAAACACAAAACATTTGCTTCCTTGATAATAAGGTTAGCTTGGTTTGGAGTGGGTTTAAGTGTTGCGGTAATGTTAATTGCACTCGCCATAGTGGTTGGTTACAAACAACAAATTACTCAAAAAATTACTGGTTTCGGCGGACACATTGAGATTCATTCAATAGGCACAAGTGGTAATTATGATTACGAACAGTTTGAAGATACCAATCAATTTGTAACAACAATAAAGCAATTGGAGTCTGTTTCAGCCGTATTCCCCGTTCTTTCTCGCCCTGCCATTATGAAAACGGATGATAATTTGGAGGGTATTGTTTTTAAAGGGGTCGATTCTATGTATGATTGGTCATACTTGGAACAGCATTTAATTAAAGGCTATGTTCCTGCGGTAGGTGATTCTTTAAGGAAGCGAGAGGTTTTAATTTCTAAGATAATTTCAGATAGATTACAATTAGACACTGGTGATAGAGTCAAAGTTTATTTTATCAATCAACCTGTGCGTGTTATCCCATGTACAATAACAGGGATTTATGAAACAGGGTTAGAGGAAAATGACAAAATTTTTGTCATTGGAAGTTTGATGGAAATGCAGCGGATTTTTGCGAATAAAAAACCGCAGATTACGCATTACGAATTGAAAGTAAAGGAGTTGGAAGATTTGAAAGCCACCCATGCTATGTTAAATACGATGCTTCCTGTAGAATTAAGTGCCGAAAGTATCATGGATTTGAATCCTCAATTGTTCGATTGGTTGGGTTATTTGGATCAAAATATAGTGATTATATTAACATTGATGATAGTGGTAGCTTGTATCAATATGATTACAGCTTTATTGGTTTTAATAATCGAAAGAACCAATATGATAGGTGTTTTAAAGGCTTTGGGTTCAAGAGATAGTATGATTAAAAAGATTTTTCTAAATCACGCATTCTATATACTGTTGATGGGATTGTTGTTTGGGAATTTGTTAGGAATTGGATTGTGTGAATTGCAAGATAAATATAAGATTATAAAGTTGTCACAAGAAACTTATTATTTGTCTTACGTGCCAGTTTCATTAAGTTTGCAAAGTGTTTTATTTGTCAATATTGGAACTATATTAATCTGTATGATTGCCTTATTTTTGCCCGTTAGAATGGTAAATAAAATTGACCCCGTAAAAGCAATTAAGTTTAACTAAAATGAATTATCCCTTTATACTCAAGTTTTCATCTATCAGTAATCTAACCGATGCCCGTTATGCCGCAGGTGCATGGGCTGATTTTATTGGATTTTGTTTCGATCCAAGTTCAGATCATTATATTGAACCCAAAAGTGCAAAGGAAATTATTGCTTGGATTAATGGGCCTGTGGTTGTAGCAGAATTTGGAAAGCAACCCATTGAATGGATTAAAGATTTTGTTGAAGCCCTCGATATTAAAGTGATTGAATTGCCTTCAGATTATTCAGATGAGCGAATTTTGGAATTAGGGGTTAAATTGATTTTAAAAGGGAATATGGAAACAGTTCCTTTGTTTGATTCCGCAGATTTGTTTTTAGTTGAGACAATGGATGATTACTTGAAACTTAAAGAAAAAACAGAAAAACCAATCATGCTTCATGTTACAGAAAAGCAAGATTTGGAACAATTAGATGGTATTTCACTTCAGGGAAATCGTGAGTTGGTAGTTGGAATGAGTAGCTATGAAGCTTGGTCGACTATCTTAGAGGATTACTTAAATTGAAAATTTAGGTATTTAATAGGAATGTTTTTGTCTCTCCACATTCTTTCATAGTAAGTTTTTATTTTTAGGGTTTCTTGTAAGTCTTCCTTATCGTCGATATTGAACAATAATTCTATGATTTGATTCGGGTATGGAGTTAAGGTGTCGAGGGTGTATTTAAAAAGGAAATCGCTGTCTGTTTTTAAGTGAACCGATTTATTGATGCCAAGTAATAGCCTGTATTTGTCTAGAAATTTTGGGCTTGTTAGTCTTTGTTTTTCTCTTGTTTTTTGTGGTTGAGGGTCGGGAAAGGTAATCCATATTTCATCTATCTCTCCCAATTCAAAGTAATCCAACAAAAAATCAATTTGAATACGCAAAAATGCGACATTGTTAATATTGGCTTGAATTGCTTTTTTGGCCCCTTCCCACATGCGGGCTGCTTTTACATCGATGCCAATAAAGTTTCGTTCGGGAAAGTGTTCCGCTAAGCCAAAACTATATTCACCTCTGCCGCAAGCCAATTCTAGTGTAATAGGGTTGTTGTTTTTGAAGACCTCTTGATGCCACTTTCCTTTTAATTGGTTTCGGGCATCGAAAGTGTTGTGAAACGATTCGTATTCAGCAAATTTTTTAAGTTTATTTTTTGGCATTATCGAAAGCATGCAAAAATAGTCAAATAACTAAATTGAAAGTAAGATTGGTGTAAGCTTTTTTTGGAAAAAAGGGGAGTAAGAATGCAGTCGTGTAATTATTTTCGGTTTTTTGGAAAAATATTTGGCAGAATAAAAAATTCGATTTACTTTTGCACTCCCAAATAAAAATAATTTATGAAAGAAGGTATCCACCCAAGCAATTACCGTTTTGTTATATTTAAAGATTTAACCAGCGAACATTCTTTTTTAACACGCAGTTGTGTTGAAACCAAAGAAACTGCAAAATGGGAAGATGGAAATGAATATCCATTGTATAAATTAGAGATTTCAGACAAAAGTCATCCGTTCTTTACAGGAAAACAAACACTTGTTGATACAGCAGGTAGAGTTGAGAAATTCCGTAAACGTTACGAAAGAAAATAATACTGTTTTTAAAACAATTAAAAATCCCACTTATTACAAGTGGGATTTTTTTTTCTCTTACATTTTAATTTACTTTGAACCATATAATGAGTCAAATGTCACATTTCGTTTTATTCGATGATGAACACATCAGTCATCTGTTCCCTTTTACCCTAACCCGACCAGCGGCAGAGATTCGTTGTGGTATTTTAACCATTTCGCAAAAGTGGCAAAAACGCTTAGAGTTACAAGTTGCTTATAAAACATTGCCTTATCTTTCTGAAAAATATAAACCTATTGAAGGGAATAATATTTTACATATAAATGGACGTTTGTTTCCCAATAATTCCATTGTTAAGCAAATAAAAGGATTGAAAATGGGGCAAAAGTTGCTTTATAACAGTATGCTTTTGGCTTACGTTACTACTTCGGAAGATGAGTATGAAACAGTAATAGCAGAGGAAGCCCCTTTGATGCTTGAGCGAATTCACCATATTTTTACTTTCAATGGTTCTCAGATAAAACAAGATTTTGAACTCATTTGCAGCGGTAGACAGTCTCAAGAAATAAGTAAAACAAATATAGTACTTGGTAACAACCCCATATTCTTGGAAAAGGGTGCCAAAGTTGAAGCGAGTATTTTAAATGCAACCGATGGTCCCCTCTATATTGGTGAAGATGCTGAAATAATGGAAGGGAGTATGATTAGAGGTCCATTTGCCTTGTGTGAACATGCTGCGGTAAAAATGGGTGCTAAAATATATGGCGATAGCACTGTTGGTCCTTATAGTAAAGTCGGTGGTGAGGTTAATAATTCAGTGATATTCGCCTATTCGAATAAAGGCCATGATGGTTTTTTGGGGAATTCGGTGTTAGGGGAATGGTGTAATTTAGGTGCCGATACCAATAATTCCAATTTAAAAAACAACTACGAAGAAGTAAAATTGTGGAATTATGTAAGTGAAAATTTCGAAAAAACAGGGTTGCAATTTTGCGGATTATTTATGGGCGACCACAGTAAATGTGGCATAAATACCATGTTTAATACCGGAACAGTTGTGGGAGTGTCTTCAAATTTATTTGGGGCAGGTTTCCCTCGCAATTTTATACCATCTTTCAGTTGGGGCGGTGCACAAGGAATGACCACTTACACAACTAAAAAAGCATTTCAAACAGCCGATATTGTAATGAAAAGAAGAGGCTTAAGTTTGGACGAGCTTGATAAAAAAATATTAGAAGTAATTTACGATAAAGAATCAAAATACAGAACTTGGGAAAAAAATGAACAATAGAAAAAAAATAGCCGCAGGCAATTGGAAAATGCACAAGACCTTATTGGAAGGTCAAGGTTTAGCTCATGAAATTAGAACCATGGCAGAAACAGAACTAATGAATGGTGCCGAAATAATTATATTTCCGCCTTTTATTCATTTAGTAACTCTCAAAAAACAATTAGAAGGCTCATCTATTCAAATAGGTGCGCAAAACATGAATCAACATGAACAAGGCGCATACACAGGCGAAATTTCTGCTGCAATGTTGAGCTCTATAGGTATGAATTATGTGTTAATTGGTCACAGTGAAAGACGTCAGTATTACAATGAAACTACCGAATCATGTGCTTCGAAAATCAAAGTTGCTTTGGCAAAAGGATTGCAAGTGATGTATTGTATCGGTGAAACATTAGAGGAAAGAAATGATGCAAAATATTTTACTGTTATAGAAAATCAATTAGAAGCTTTAAAAGGATTGAGCACAAGTGAAATGAAATCAGTTGTATTGGCTTATGAGCCGGTGTGGGCTATAGGGACAGGCGTAACTGCTTCTGCAGAACAAGCCAATGAAATGCATCAACACATCAGAAATGTAGTATCTACTCTGTTTAACAATGAAGTTGCCGAAGGGGTATCAATCTTATATGGCGGAAGTGTTAAACCTGACAATGCCAAAGGATTATTTGGAATGTCGGATATTGATGGTGCCTTGATTGGTGGAGCAGCGCTCTCATCGAGAGACTTTATTGATATAGCAAAATCATTTTAATATCTATGAAATCAAAAATTGTTTGTGTCTTATTACTGATTGTTGGGTTGCAATTAAAAGCTCAAAAATGGGTGGATACTGCCTATCAAACAATTCAGATTTCTAATGTTGTTTATGGGTCTGCCATTGATTTTGGCGGACAAAATAGGTTGTTAAGGATGGATGTAAGCATGCCAACTAATGACACTCCACCCGTTTGTGGACGACCTTTGCTTATTGCGATTCATGGAGGTGCTTTTATGGGAGGGAACAAATCTACTGGTGCACCGCCACTGATAATGAAAGAATTTGCGCAACGAGGTTATGTAACGGCTTCTATTAATTACCGTTTGGGAATGTTTCAAACAGCTTCAGCTATTAATTGTAATATCCCCAATTGGAATTGCTTGAATATGGCAGATACTGCAGAATGGTACAGAGCTGTTTACAGAGGAATGCAAGATGCAAAGGGAGCTATTCGTTTTTTGCTCAATCAAAAAGATTCCTTAAAGATTGATCCCAAAAATGTTTTTGTGGTAGGGGAAAGTGCAGGCGGTTTCATTGCTTTAGCTACTGCTTTTATTGACGATACATTGGAAAAACACCCAAGCTGCTATGCTATTAACACAGTGGCAAGACCCAATGCAATCTATGAGTCGCCTTGTTTGGTAAGTACAGGTCATACCACTTCATTGTCGGCATTAGATTTAACTCGACCCGACTTAGGTTCAATCCATGGAGATTTGAATCCAACCAATGTCAATTATACAATCAAAGGTGTGGGAAGTATTTATGGCGCTCTTATGTTTGATAATTTTAGTCGCTATTCTTATGCCAAATCTCCCGCTATTTATGCCTACCATCAACCCAATGATTTAATTGTTCCCTATAAGCAACAAAGGATTTTTCACGACTATAATATTTGTGCCCAAGGTTTCCCAGCCAATTGCCAATCTATCATTAGCCGACCTTATGTATTTGGCTCTAGTGGACTATTTAATTTGATAAAAAAACTAAAACCTACAATTCCGCAATTGCCAGACTATTTATTTGACTCAACTTTAAATACAGCCAATTGTGCAATGCAAGTTTCCAATCCTGCACTTACAGGGCATGCAATAGATCAAGTGAAATTACGTTCTAAAAACATGGCAAACTTTTTTAGCAAACAAATTGATACCTCCTCTGCAAGCTGCTTGCCAAGTGATATTCAAACGGTAAATAAACAAACCTTGGTTTCTATTTTTCCCAATCCTAGTTCAGGTACAGTTAATATTCAAGTGGATGCCAATGTAAGTCATTGGACTGTTCAACTCAAAGAAATATCAGGGAAAACCTTAAAAACGGTTGTTAATCAAACTATTTTGGATATAAGCGATTTCAAATCAGGGTTTTATATTATAGTGTTTAGTGCCGATAATTACCAGCAATCAATAAAATTTCAATACGTTAAGTAATATGTTTAAACAGTTTTTTATTTTTATATTCATCGCTTTTATGTCAACGGCATTACAGTCTTGTAAGGCAAAAACATGTGATGCTTCCAATAACGTTATTGAAGACAAGAGTTCAAGAAAATCGAAAAATGTAGGATTGTTTTCCAAAAAAGAAAGACGACGCGCCCGTTGGTAAGTAGTGTGATTTTACAGCCTTTGAAAAGGTTCTTCTAAATTGAAAACCAAACCGAAGGTGTGTTGAAAAAAGGTTCTGTAGTCGGGGTTAACTCTTTGATTGTAAGAAAACTCATAGTTGAGTCCCACATAGTGATTGATTCTAATAGCATTTCCGAAACCTAATCTTAAATTGGTGTTGACTCTGTTATTGCCAACCGCCAAAAAGTAATTGTTGAGTATGTCAAAATTATAACCCACTTTAAAATAAGGATTTAATAAGTTGGGTTTTGTTTTATAATGATTAATTGTTTGTGGAAGATGAATCATCATTGCTATTTTAATTCTTAAAAAATTGGTGCTTTGGTATGATTCAAATCTGTTGTCGGGATTTTGATAATTGCCAAAACCAATTCCTGAATTGAAAGTGGTTTTAGTGCCTAAAGTAAAGTTTTTATCAAATTCATTTACCCAACTGTTTTTATTGTTAGCATTGTTTGAATTATTCAATGCAGAGGGATTGAATAAAATGACCCCTTGATGAATGCCTATGTTGTTTCTTCCAAAAAACTGAGCTTTTGCAAGAGTCATTGAAAAACACAATAAACACAATAGGGCTGTTTTAATCATCAGAATTTTATTTTAGAAAGTTCTCTTTGAATATCCTTTTGTTTGATGTCTTCTCTTTTGTCAAATGACTTTTTACCTTTACCTACTCCAATGTCTAGTTTAATAAAACCTCTGTCATTGACATATAATTTTAAGGGGAAAATAGTGACTCCTTTTTCTTTGACGCGTGAAGTAATTTTGCGAAGTTCTTGTTTGTTTAATAACAGTTTCCTGTTTGCCAAAGGGAGGTGATTGTTGTAACTCCCTTGTTTAAACTCGCTGATATGCATGTTTTTGATCCAAAGTTCTCCATCCTCAAGTAAGCAATAAGCGTCATTAATGTTGACATTGTGTTCTCTTACGCTTTTTACTTCGGTGCCTTTAAGTACGATACCAGCTGCAAATTTTAAATCTACAAAATATTCGTAATTGGCTTTTTTATTGGTGATATGTAATGGTTTTAGTGCCAAATTATTTTAAACTTTCAAACAGCAAATTTAACCTTTCTTTTTTGATTATTTTTTGTCCAGTTTGGCATTCAGCAATAACCCTTTCACCCACTTTAGCTGTAATATTACAATCTATACTGTTTTTTTCGAGGTGGTAAATGGTTGCAACAAAAGTAACGGTTTGGTTGAGCAGAGCAGGAGAGTGGTGTTTGATATTCAAAAATGTGCCTATACCTTCTTCATCCTCCTCTTTCATTTCGAGGACAAACAAGCGACTGCTCCATTCGGCGTCACGACCAAGTGCAAATGTTCCATAGACCTCATGAACGGTGCCTTCGTCAAACTGAGCAATGTCGTTTGGAGTCACCATTTTAGTGAAAGTTTTGGAGTCACCAATTTTAAAAAGGTTTTTCATCAAAGTTAATCTAGAGCAAATTAAATTGAAAAACGTTGAAATAAAAAACGAAGAAGAAAGAAAACGCAGAAGTAAGAATGTAGAACGCAGAACTGGGGATTGGCTTTTCATTCATCGTTCAACATTCTACATTTAAAAGGAAGAAATAAGAAAACGCAGAAGTAAGAATGTAGAACGCAGAAGTGAGAAAACGCAGAGTTTAGAATTAAGAACGCAGAATTTAAAACGAAGAAAAGAATTAAGTTCCGAGATTTCGGAAGCGGAAGTGAGAAAACGCAGAGTTAAGAATGTAGTTCCGAAGTTTCGGAAGCAGAAGTGAGAAAACGCAGAAGTAAGAATGTAGAACGCAGAACTGGGGATTGGATTTTCATTCCTCGTTCAACATTCTGAATTCCACGTTCTGAGTTCTTACTTCATTTACCTTGATATTCTTTGCAAAAAAATAATCCTTAACCAAAGCCAACAATATAACAATTCAACAGTCAAGCTGCACGGCGTGAAACACCCTTCGAGAACCTCAGGGAGACAATTCAACAATAAAACAATAAAACAATCGCGCTGCACGGCGTGAAACTATTAACTATTATCCATTAACTTTGCCTGCGATGAGTCAGAAGAAATTATTCCTTTTAGATGGTATGGCATTAATTTACCGTGCTTTTTTTGCTTTTAGTCAAAATCCAAGAATTACCTCTTATGGATTGAATACCAATGCCATGTTTGGTTTTGTAAATACCTTGTTAGATGTCATTAATAAACAAAAACCAACACATCTTGCTTGTGTTTTTGATACTTCTGCTCCAACCGAAAGACATGATGTTTATGAAAAATACAAAGCGCACCGCGAGGAAATGCCCGAGGATTTGGCCAAAAGTTTACCTTATATCTTCAAGATTTTAGAAGCTTTTAATATTCCATGTATCACCTTTGACGGTTATGAAGCCGATGATATTATTGGAACCATAGCGCTTAGAGATGGTTCGCCCGATTGTCAAGTGTATATGATGACCCCTGACAAAGATTTTGGTCAGTTAGTAAATGAAAATGTGTTTATTTTCAAACCAGCAAGGATGGGGAATGATTATGAAATAATGGGTGTTGAAGAGGTTAAGAAAAAATGGGAAATAGAACACATTCATCAAGTGATAGATATATTGGCGATATGGGGCGATGCTGTAGATAATATCCCCGGAATTCCTGGGATGGGTGAAAAAACAGCCAAAAAATTAATTAAAGAATATGGTTCCCTTGAAAATATTTTAGAAAATACGCATCAGTTCAAAGGAAAGCAGCAGGAAAATTTAATTAATTTCAAAGAACAAGCCTTGCTTTCAAAAATGTTAGCGACCATTAATATTAATGTGCCTGTTGAGCATTATTTGGACGATTATATTGTAAAAGAAGTCAATAAAGAAGCGGTTAGAACCTTGTTCGCTGAATTGGAATTTAGGAATTTAACCAAAAGGGTTTTGGGTGAAGAATTGCCAAGTGCTCCCAAAGTTACTGCTCTTGCAAGCAATGGGTTCGACCTTTTTAACCAACCTGTAAATGAAACGGCAAAACAAGTTGAACCGACCGAAGAAAGTATCGAAAATAAAGACTTGGATTATGTGACAGAACCTTTAAATAACATTCAAAATACAGCACATCAGTATCATTTGGTGACTTCTGACAATGAAAAGAAAAGTTTAATTGAGTTGTTATTACAGCAAAAAGAGTTTTGTTTTGATACCGAAACAGATGGTTTAGATGTTTTCAATGCCAAAATCATAGGCATGTCTTTCTCTGTTAATGCTAATGAAGGGTATTATGTGCCTATCAATGAACAAGAAGAGTTAAACTTGTTTAAGCCTGTATTTGAAAGTGCTAGTGTTAAAATTGCTCAAAATTTAAAGTTTGACATGCAAGTATTGGCAAGTCAAGGAATAGCGATAAATCCACCATACTACGATACCATGTTGGCACACTATATAATTGAGCCAGACAAGCGACACAACATGGATGATTTGTCGAGACAATATTTGAAATACGATCCTGTTTCTATTGAGGATTTGATTGGTAAAAAAGGCAAAAACCAACTGAATATGGCGAACATTGAAGTGGAGAAAGTGGCAGAATATGCTGCAGAAGATGCCGATGTAACCTTTCAATTAAAAACCGTTTTGAATCCACTCTTAATTGAGCAAAATGGGGAACGTTTGTTTCAGGAAGTCGAAATGCCTTTGGTATCAGTTTTGGCATCAATGGAACGAGAAGGAATAAGAATAAATAGTGGTTTTCTGAATGAATATTCTAAGAAATTAGGCTCGGAAATTATATTTACAGAGAATCGTATTTATGAATTGGCAGGGGAGAAGTTTAATATAGCATCGCCTTTACAATTGGGTAAAATATTGTTTGAGAAACTTCAGTTAGACCCTAAGGCAAAGAAAACCAAAACAGGTCAATACCAAACAGGCGAGGATGTGCTTCAGAAATTGTCATCCAAAAGTGACATTGTAAAAGATATATTGGAGTTCAGGGGATTGCAGAAATTAAAGTCAACTTATGTAGATGCTTTGCCTGCCATAGTTAATCCTTCAACAGGCAGAATTCACACCACTTTTAATCAGTCTATAGCAGCTACAGGCCGATTGAGCAGTACCAATCCTAATTTACAAAATATTCCAATCAGAACCGAGCAGGGTAGGGAAGTAAGAAAGGCTTTTATTCCAAGGGATGAAAATTTCTTGTTATTGTCAGCGGATTATTCTCAAATTGAGTTGAGAGTAATTGCAAGTATTAGTGAAGACGAGGGAATGATGGATGCCTTTTCTAAAAACATTGACATTCACAGTGCAACAGCTTCCAAAGTATTTGGAGTGCCTATTGAGGAGGTTAGTAAAGAGCAAAGGTATAAGGCAAAAAGTGTTAATTTTGGATTGATTTATGGTCAAGGTGCTTTCGGATTGTCAGAGAATTTGGGCATTTCGAGGGGTGAAGCAAAGGATATAATTGACAATTATTTTATTCAATTTCCGGGAATTAGAAACTACATGGAGCGTGTAAAAGAGAAAGCCAAGCAAGACGGTTTTGTAGAAACAATAATGGGTAGAAGAAGGTATTTGCGTGACATTAATTCTGCCAATGCAACAGTAAGAGCTTTTGCCGAAAGGAATGCCATTAATGCACCTATTCAAGGAACGGCTGCAGACATGATTAAGTTAGCAATGATAAGAGTGGACAAAAGAATGAGACAGGAACAATTGCGTTCGAAAATGCTCATTCAGGTTCATGATGAGTTGTTGTTTGATGTGCACAAAGAAGAACTTGACGTGATGGTTGAATTGGTAAAATATGAAATGGAAAATGCAATGTTGCTCAAAGTGCCTGTAATAGCTGAAGCAGGTTGGGGCGAAAATTGGTTAGAAGCGCATTAAATGATTTTTTTGAGCAAAGGAATTTTGCTCAAAATTAAATCGTTAAAGTCTTTAGAAACATTAAGTTTGACTAAAACCCAAACATAAGATGTGCCGATTAATATACTTCTAACAATGCCATCAACAAAAGGATTACTTAACCAATTCCCTAAGAAAACAATTGAAAGAAAAATACTAAAAGCGAATAAAATCGACCATTGTTTTTTCTCAAACGGATTTATTTTCAAGAAGTAAGAAATCAATCCAAGACAAAACAGGTTTAAAATAAGCATGGCGGCAATATTACTTATGGCACCGCCTACATAACCATATTTGCTAATAAAATAATAGTTGAACATAATGGCAAATCCGCCATTCATAACGACGATAAATGGGGTCCATTTGTAGAGTTTAGAATTGGAAATAATAGCGCCTTGTGAGCTAAAAAGAGATTCTATTACTTTGCTTAGGCCAATTATAAAAACAACCCATTTCCCTTGAGCGTAATAGTCGCCTTTGGGCATTACAGCATATAGATTGTCAATGTTTAACCAAATCAATAGAAATAAAATACTGGCAATTAAAAATTGTGTTGTGCCATTTTTCTTGTGAAATTTCTCTGTTTCATCCAATTGATTGTTTTTAAGATAAGAAGAAATAATAGGCATTGAAATCTGCATGATAGTTCGTCTAGGGATTTCAATAAAGGTTGCTAGGGTGAACCCAATGCTATATATAGCGACGTTACTCAAGTCTTTTTCTAATTTGGAAACCAATATAAAATCTATTTTGGGAACCACTAATGATGAAATTGCCGAAAAAATTAAAATTAAAGTAAATAACAATATTTCATTTCTGAGTTTTTTGTTTGCATTCAAAAACTCAAAATCGGGAACCATGTAAAGCTTGGTAAGTTTGCTTAAAAAGAATAAATTAAGGAATAAAGTAGAAGTGTATGCTCCCACTACTAACCAAATACAGGTTTTGAAATCAATGAGTTTGAAATAATATAAACCGGCTCCTGCAATGATAAGAAGTCGCATCAATACTTCTTTAGAAAAATTAGTAACCGCTATTCTTCCATGATTGGCACAACTCACTTCGGTTACTGCAATGTAAATATTGGCAATAATTAAAAGGATGAACATTGGGAAAAGTTCTTTGTATTGTAGGGCGTCTTCGTTTATAAATACAAAAAAAGATTGTCCAAAAAACAAAAAGAACATCATTAATAAAATAAAACCAATTGCCGGTATTGTAAATGCCCAAAAGAAAAATCCATGGTGTTTCTGATCATTCGTTTTAAAATAAGGGAAAAAACGATTGATGCTAGAGTTGGTCCCCATTAATGCAAAAGCAGAAAGAACGCCGCCAAGTTCAATAAATAAGCGATAAGCACCGAGTTCTTTGGGGGTAAAAAACAGAGGAAATAAGAAAATAAGACTAATAAAACCTAGAACAACTCCAATGTAATTTGAAATAGAGGCTTTAAAACTTTGTCTGATTATTACTCCCATTTTGTCGTTGCGAATTTATGTTAAAAAACAAGTTTCGATTTTACTTGTCGATTAAAAGTGTAATTTATGTGTTGGCCCATTTATTGAGTTTCATCTAAGGCTTCTTTCAATGCTTCGAGATATGCTCTGCCAAATTTTAAGTCAGGTTCCATGTAGTTGCCTTCTGCCCATTCATTCCACGAACGAATAAATACAATCTGATTGTCTTGTGGTTTGTCTTTCACCATTTTCAAAACATTTTTAACGTGTTTTTTAAAAGCAACGGGATTAGAATTGTGTAAAATATGGCCATGTCTTCCTGAGCGTGGAGAATGGTCCCAATTTGGGAAAATACTAGGGTAGCAGTCGGTCATTTGGTCTTCTTCGCCATGAAAATGTTGTGAGCATTTCTCGTAATCAAGCACCCTGCCACGCTTTAGGAACAAGCGCATAAATTTAACATAAGCACGGCTTAACAAGGAATATTCTTTTTTGAAAACATGGAACAAACGAACCAAACCTACTGCATCAAACCCTTTGTTTTTAAGTTTGCTTATTTCGTCAATATGGTGAGTGTTCCCAACAAAATGAATGCCTTCAAGTCCATTTTCTTTAGCAAGCTTTTGCCATAACTGCATAAAAGTTTCTAAATCGGGGATTTCATTAGGAGCATAAATAAAAAACAAGGGTTTGTTATTGACTTTTAAGTATCTATGGTCTTTGAATGCAGGTAATAATGTGTTGAAATGTTCAGTGTAATCATTAACGCCGCCATAAACTTGCTCAATTAAGAGTTTATCATCACCTTCTTTATTGAATTGCTTGTCTTTCCAACTGTGGTTTGCCCAACCTAAACAAAAGGGGAAATCGGGTTTACCGCTTTGCAAAACCTCATTAAACGGCCTTTCAAGTAAGCGTTTGCCATTGCCGAAATAGTAGTGCCAATAACAAAATCCTTCGACCCCATACTCTTGTGCAAGTTTGGCTTGAGCCTCGCGTGACTCTGAGAGTCGTAAGTCATAGTAGCCTAGGTCGGCAGGCACACGGGGTTGGTAGTGGTTTTTGAAAAGCGGTTTTGCTTTGCCCACATTGGTCCATTCTGTAAATCCTTTGCCCCACCACAAGTCGTTTTCTGGAATTGGGTGAAATTGAGGTAAATATATTGCTATAATTCTAGCCATTTTGGGATTGATAATTTTTGATTTTCTCCACTAGTTTGAGTGCATCTTCAGTCGTATGAAGAGGTTGGTACAATAAATTGATATTCTCCTTAATAAAAGTGGAAGGCAAATCGTTTAAATAAACAGGGGCAATCATTTCGATGATTTCGGGTGGAAATTTATAGCGAATAATTTTGGCAGGGTTTCCTCCAACAATAGCATAGGGAGGCACATCTTTGCTTACAACAGCACCTGCGGCAATCATTGCGCCTTTGCCTATGGTAAGTCCCGACAGAATAATGGCATTAGTGCCTATCCACACTTCATCTTCAATGATTAAGGGTCCTTTGATAACAGCATCCTTGGTAGAAGGTTCAACATAGCGGCTATACAATGGAAACGTTGAAAGCGTATTGGTTTGGTGATTGACCCCTAATAGGAATATAACCCCAGGGCCTATGGATACGAAATTTCCTATTTCAAGTTTTTCGCCATCTTGTTCAAACAAACTTTGAATGTTTAAAGCGCCATAACTCATGTTGCCCACTTTTACATTGTTTAAAGGGAAGAAACGCTCACCTACTGAGGTTAAATTATGTGGATTCAACTGACGCCATTTTTTCTTAAACGAACGTTTTTTAAGTGAATAAACCAATTCTTTAATAACAGGGATTTTGCTGAGTATAGACATTTTTATTTTTTAACTCCTCTAATAACTGCTTTACTCAATCTTTTTCCCCAAAACAAATAACCTTCCGAAAAACGAGTGTCAAAACCGTGTTTTTGAAGAAGTTTCTCAAACGTTTCAGGGTCATTGGGTTTGTGGTAGGTGCAAATGGCTGTTGTAATATGTTGACCCTGTTCCAAAGTGTTTTTTGCCCCTTCCAAGGCTTTTAGTTCAGCGCCCTCTATGTCCATTTTGATAAATAAATGGTGTTTAGGTTTGTCTTTCAGAAATTCATCGATGGTAATAAAATCCTCACTTACTTGGTCGCCCACATATTTTTTGATGATTGTTACTTTTTCTTTCCAAGGTTCAAATGTAGCATGAAGGGCATCAATCCAAAAAGGTTCAACTTCAAATAAATAAGCATGTTCTAATCTTTCAATATTGTCCAAGGTAAAAATACCCTCTGCAGAACCCACGTCTAACAAAGTCATGCCAGTTAAATCTTCATAATTTTCGACATAGCGATGTGCACTTCTAACGTCTTGTTCGGTGATTAAGCTTTTGTATAATTTAACAATTTGTGCTTTGCCGAATTTTGAAGTAAAATAGAGTTTTTTGCCATTGTGCATGCAATAATGCATTTGTTTGTCGCTGTCAAATTCCAACTGAACCGTTCTGTTTTTGTAGTCGAGAACATAGGGTGCCGGATAAGAACTTAAGCCATGTCTGCCCATAAAAGCCAAGGCCTTGTTATAATCTGTTTTTGGGAGGAGTTTTTGGAACAAGAAAGTAAATTTACATTTGGCATTCATTCTGAAATTCCTAATAAAAACCAGTAATTCACCTAAAAAATAGGAGTATATATAAGCTCTAAGCTTGGGCGGAAGTATCGATCTGTAAAGGGTTGCTAGCATTTTTAACTACTTTTTTTTCATGTCAAAATCTAATGGAAGACAAAAACATGAAAGGGCAAATTTACATTTATTTTTTTTAATCTGAAGAATACAATATTAAGAACCCTTTCGGCAATGTTTATTGGAGAATCTCATCACAAATTTTCTCAAATGCCATCATTCTACTTTGAGTGCTGTACTGAGCAAAAGTTCTTTTTTGGCCATTTAATGCAATTTCTTTGGCTTCGTTTGTGTTTTTTAAGTAATATTTGGTTTTGTCTATAGCTTCCGATTTGTTTTTGTAGGTAATAATTTCTTTTTCAGGGGCAAACAAGTCGGGTAAATTGCTTTTCCAGTCGGTAAGTAATAGCGTTCCCATGCCTGTAGCCTCATACAATCGCATGTTTCCAGCTTGCAGAGACCCATCACCATGACTGTTTAATTGAATGGTATTTTGTCCTAAGGTTCTATACATTTCTATCCCGTAAACACCCCCAAGGTTGTGCGATTGCAGGGTACAGTAATCTTTAAAATCTTTGAGGCGTAAATCTTTTATTGCTCTCATTTGAGCCCGACTAAGCCATGTATTTTTGTTGCCAATATTGCTAATGTGCAATGCCAAAGGGATTTTGTTTTTGAGAATAGTAAGCAGTAATTCCTTGCGTTCTTTGTGAACATTGTCGGATATGGAACCCGTAAAACACAATTGGTTTTGAATCGTTAAACTCGTTTTTAATTGTTCAAAGACTCTGTTGTCGAAACCAAAGGGCAGTAGCTTGCTTTCAAATCCTAAATCTTGATAGATGTTTTTGATGTAATCAACACAAGTGATAAGCAAATCTACACCTTTACTTTGTTGTTTAAATTGGCTTCCGGTATAGCCATCCCAAGCAATGATTTTACTTACTTTATACTTTTGTTTAAACTCCTCAGCATTATGCGACATGAAATAGCTGCTGTTATCAACATAAATAAGGGGTTTAAAATGCTTGATTTGCTCCAAAAAAATGTCTTCTAAACTTAAATGAGGACTCAGACCATGCTCGCTTGCCCATTTTTTTTGAAGAATGGAATCGTTGGTGATAATTTCTTCGCAATGGTATTTTTCGCCTTTGTTTAGGTAATAAGAGTATTGGTCAAATTCATTGATAAAAAAGCCGAATATCTTTGCCCTAAGTTCTTCAAAAGTCAAAAGATTAACATCCGTTAAATGATTGTTGTAAATATCAGAAAGATATCTTTTTGGGATTGTAGAGGTTCTAACAATGGACATCATTGGCTCTTTGGGTTAATCTATTTTATTGCAAAGGTGCTAAATTAATACTGAATGAAGTTTAATTTGTTTTAGTGGATGACGATTTTTTTATAAAATCAATAATACTTTCGGCTATTATTTCGCTTGCATTTGCGGTACCGTACAGCGTGTTGTCAAATTGCAAATTCTCGGTTTTTAGGATATTTTCAATTTCATTTAAATTATCAAAAACAAGCGTATTGCAACCATTTTCTAATGTTTCAGACCATTCTGTTTCTTTTCTTATTGTGATGCATTTTTTTTGAAGCCAGTAGGCCTCTTTTTGCATTCCACCTGAATCAGTAATAACACAATCGCAATTTTTTAGGTAAGCTAAGTTGTCAAAATAGCCTTGAGGTTCTATAAACTCAATATTGTTGAAGTTTAGTTCAACTTGATAGGTGTTTTTAAGTAAATTTAATGTTCTTGGATGGATAGAGAAAATTACCTTTTTGTCTAAAGCGTTTAAAGTATTAAGAATAGAAATAAGTCTTTCTTTATCATCCGTGTTATAGGGTCTGTGTATGGTGGTATAGTAATAGTTTTTGTTGTTATTGTCAGGAATAATATTTTGGTCTAAGCATATTTTCATGATGTCTTTCATAACATCACCGCACAAAAAAACCTGTTTTGTTATGCCTTCACTTGCAAGTTGAGAAACAGCATTTTCTGAAGGAACAAAGAGTAAGTCGCTAATATGGTCGGTGAGGATACGGTTAACCTCCTCAGGCATTTGTTTGTTAAAAGAACGCAAGCCTGCTTCAATATGAGCAATGGGAATGTGAAGTTTTGCCGCAGCCAAAGCAGCCCCAATGGTAGAATTGGTGTCTCCATAAACGATAATGAGGTTTGGTTTTATTTCAAGTAATAGTTCTTCAATCCCTACTAAAATATCCGCAGTTTGTTTACCGTGGCTTTTTCCGCCCGATTCTAATGTTTTGTATGGTTGTTCTAGTTTTAATTGATTGAAAAATATTTCACTCATATTGGTGTCATAGTGCTGACCTGTATGGATGGAATAAAAATCTATATCGGGGTATTTAGAAAAAGCCAACTCAATAGGAGAGGCTTTTATAAACTGAGGACGGGCTCCTATTATTGAAATTATTTTTAGTTTATTGAGGTTTTTAGATTGGCTCATTTTTTAAGGTTGCTTTTTTTGATTTGATGAAAATAAATATTGGAATTATAAATGATAATATTCAATTATTTAATATTATTTATATTTGTCATAGAATCATCTAAAGTTAAAAGTAGAGCGAAAAAAGCAGTTATATGCTTGTATGATGTTGTTGATGTGCCTATTGTGATTAACATTAATCTTTTTAGATTTTTTTAGTTTGGCAAAGATATTTATAAATAATTAAAATTAATCTTATATTTGTTTAGTGATTAAATCGGGAGTTTATTTTACATTTTTTGTGTTATTTATTTCATGCAATAATTCAAATAAAATTGATGCAGAAAGAAATGGGTCTGTCGATTATTCGATATTAACTGCTGATTCTATTCACTACTCCATCACGGTGTTGAAAAACATAGATTCAACATTTGGTTATCAAATAAATAAAAACAACGAAGTTTTTATTGTTCAAAAATCAATACCTGCTATTTCAGGGAACAATGGGTTTAAAGATAGTTCATTGGCAAAAAAATGTGGTAATATCGTGGTAAATAAACTTAAAAATAAAGTATTCCCTCCTTCAATTACAAATGAAGAATTAAAATCAATATTAAAATGAAAAAAAATATATCCTTATCAATCCTAATGTGTTTATTAACTTTCAGTGTAACTGCTAATAATGGCACATGGACCAAAAAAGCTAGTATTTCAATATCTCGTTCCACTCACTTTGCATTTACTGTGAATAATAAAGCATACATTGGATGTGGTATTGATGCTAATAATACAGATTTGAAAGATTTATGGGAATACGACCCTGTAAATAATACTTGGTCTCAAAAAGCTGATTTTGCGGGTGGAGAAAGAAGAGAAATGTCTGCTTTTTCTATTGGCGAATATGGTTATGCTGGACAGGGAAGAAATACGAGTTCAGGTGTAATTTACTCAGATTATTATAAGTACAATCCAACTACAAATTCATGGTCAAACATAGCCGATTGCCCTGTAGAAAGATATGCAAATACAGGGTTTAGAATAGACAGTATTGGCTATGTTTATGGAGGAATATTACCTGGTGTTTCTAGATACAGAGATTTATATGCATATAACCCAAGAACCAATAAATGGACTGCAAAACAAGGTAGGTCAAATAGTTCGCCAAGTAGTTCTTATGCTAAAATTATTGAATTTAAAGGTACTGCTTATTTAATGGGTGGTTTTGATGGGAATTCCACAGACGAATTTGAAGAATATAATCCAATTACTAATAAATGGACAGTAAAATCCAGTTATCCGGGTGGTGTAAGAAATGATGTTGCTGGTTTTGCAATAGGAGATTTAATCTATGTAGGAATGGGTAGAAATTCATCAACAACAACTTTTAAAGAGTGGTATTATTATAATCCCAATACAGATGTTTGGACATCTACTACTGCCTATCCTGAGGATAATACAGCAGGAAATGTAAGTTTTGTTATCAATGGTAAGGGATATATTTGTGCCGGAAATAATTTAAGCGGTACCAGAAGAAATTATCTATATGAACTAAGTTTTCAATCTTCAAGTGTAAGTTCTTTGAAAGCAAATGCAAATGAAAAAATAATGATTTTTCAAAATGAAGGCTCAAATACGGTTAATATAAAAACTGTTTTTGACAATATAAGCATCGTTGTTATAGACATGAACGGTAAAGTTGTATTTAATTCTAATACTCAAGTAGCTCATTATAACTCTAATATTGTTAATTTGAATCATTTGCCAAGTGGACAATATGTATTAAAAGCCTTCAATAGTCTTGAAATGTCTAGTAAAAAGGTCTTAATAGTTAAATAAAAATGAGGTGTTTTGGTTGAGTTTTTTCTAACCAAATTATAATACTTTAGAATATCAATTCAGATTAATTCTCAAAAAAGCGATCAGCTTCTCTAAGAATTCACTAGGATTGTCGGCATGTAACCAATGGCCCGCTTTAGAAACATTTTGGTAAGTCACGTTCTTGAAGTAAGATTCTATATAGGGTTTGTCTTCTTCTTTCAAATAATTAGAATTTTCGCCTAATATAAATAGAGTAGGGATGTTATTTGTTTGGCTAAAATGTAATGCCCCAATAATTTCTGGATAAGCTTGTTCTATTGCATTGATATTGCATTTTAGTTCAAATACGCCGTTTTCATTACGCTCAATGTTTTTGGCTAAAAAAAGTCTAATGCCAATGTTTTGCTCATAAGAGAGTAATGCCTCATCGATGTCTTTTCTTGACTGTAAAGTTGCCCATGGAATTTCTTTGAGTGCTTTAAAATAGGGAGTATGCCCAGCCACATAGGTTTTAGGTGCAATATCAGCCACTATCAATTTTGAAATTCTTTCAGGAAATTGGTGTGCAGTCCACATGGCAGTTTTGCCACCCATACTATGGCCTAAAAGAATAAATTGATTAACTCCTAAATCGTTTGCTAATTCAATAACATCCTCTGCCATTAATTGGTAGCTCATTTCATTTGCATGAGGTGATTTGCCGTGATTTCGAGCATCAATAGTGTATACAATATAGTGTTCAGCAAGTACTTTGGCTATGTTATGCCAATTGTCCAACATGCCAAAAATGCCATGAAGAATAAATAGTGTTTCTCCTGTATTCCCGTATTGTTTGTAGTGAAGCTTCATTTGAGAAACTAAGCAAAAGCTTCGTTTATGATTGCGGCTTGTTCCTTGTCATGCGTTTTCTTGTAGCCTGTGGCTGGACTTGCACTGCTTTTTCTGCCAATGTATCTAAGTGTAAATGGTAATTCATAACGACTGAAATGCATCCATGTACCCATGTTTCTTGGCTCTTCCTGAACCCATACAAATTCTGCATTTGAGTATAATTCATAAATTTCAGCCAAATGTTTCTCAGGTAAAGGGAACAGTTGTTCAATGCGAACTATTGCAATGTTTTTGATTTTCTCAACTTGTTGTTTTTCCAATAAGTCGTAATAGATTTTACCAGAACATAAAACCACTCTTTTTACTTTTTTTGATTCTACATAACTGTCATTGATTAGCTCTTGGAAACTTCCTTGAGTAAAGTCTTCGATTTGACTTACACACTGAGGGTGTCTCAATAAACTTTTTGGAGTCATGGCAATTAGAGGAACTCTGAAATCAGTTCTTTTTAATTGTCTTCTTAGTGCGTGGTAGTAATTGGCAGGTGTACTGCAATTGATTACTTGCATATTAAAACTAGCACATAATTGTAAGAATCTTTCCAAACGTGCCGATGAATGCTCTGGGCCTTGTCCTTCATAACCGTGTGGAAGCATCATTACTAAACCGCTGTATTGTGCCCATTTAGTACTTGCGCTTGCTATAAATTGGTCAATCATTATTTGAGCGCCATTTGCAAAATCACCAAATTGTGCTTCCCAAATGGTTAAATCATTGGGTGTTGTTACACTGTATCCATATTCAAAACCTAATGCAGCATATTCGCTTAACAATGAATTGTATACATTGAATTTACCTTGGTTTTTACTGATATTTTGCAAAGGCACGTATTCTGTTTCTGAATCTTCTTTTTTAATTAAAGCGTGTCTGTGACTGAAGGTCCCTCTTTCGCAATCTTGACCACATAATCTGATAGAATGCCCTTCGTCCAACAAGGTTGCATAAGCCATTAATTCACCCATGGCCCAGTCAAACTGATTTTCAGTTATCATTTTCAATCTACCTTGATACAATTGTTGTACTTTTTTGATTGGTAAATTGTTTTCAGGAATAGTATTGATACTTTGTGCCAATTCTTTCCAACGGTTTGCCTCAAATGTAGTATTGGTTGATTTTAGAAAATCCAATTCAGTAGGATAGTGGAAGTCTTTCCATAAATCATCAATTTTAGGTTTAGATTCAGGTGCTTTGTTTTGCTTTACATCATCGAGGGTTACTTGCAATAACGCCTTGAATTTTTCTTCCATTTCTTCAGCTATAGCTGCGTCTATGTCGCCACGTGCAATAAGTTTTTCCTTGTAAATTTCGCGAGGATTAGCATGAGTTGCTATCAGTTTGTACAACAATGGTTGGGTAAAACGAGGTTCGTCGCCTTCATTGTGACCATATTTTCTGTAACCTAATAAGTCGATAAAAACATCGCAATTGAATTGATTTCGGTAAGCCATTGCCATTTTAATGGTGTGAACTACCGCTTCAACATCGTCGCCATTCACATGGAAAATGGGGCAATTCGTTGTTTTTGCAACATCCGTACAGTATATGCTTGTTCTGCTATCGGTATAATTGGTTGTAAATCCTATTTGATTGTTAGTCACTATGTGCATAGTACCACCAATTCTGTTGGCTTCCAAACCACTCATTTGAACCACTTCGTACACAATGCCTTGACCAGCAATGGCGGCATCACCATGTATTAAAATAGGGCAAATGCGGTTGATGTTGCCTTCGTAATGGTGGTCTAATTTTGCTCTCACTATTCCTTTCACAACTGGATTTACAGCCTCGAGGTGAGAAGGGTTAGGTGCTAATTTTAATTTAACTTCTTTGTTGTGGTAAGTGTTTACCAAAGTAGTGTAACCCAAATGGTATTTTACATCACCTTCAAATTGGTCATCTTGGAATACTTTCCCTTCAAATTCACTGAAAATATCAGAATAAGTTTTGTTGAAAATATTAGCCAATACATTTAATCTTCCACGGTGTGCCATGCCCATTACAAACTCCTGAACGCCCAATTCTGCGCCATAATGAATGACACTGTCAAGCGCGGGAATCAAACATTCCAAGCCTTCCAAAGAAAATCTTTTTTGTCCGATGAACTTAGTGTGTAAAAAATTTTCGAATGCCGTTGCTTGGTTCAATTTGTTCAAGCATTGTTTTTTTTCTTCAATCGTTAAATTCGGGATATTTTTGGTTGTTTCCATTAACTGGCGCAACCATTCTATTTTAACAGGGTCACCTATGTGCATGTATTCAGCACCAATACTTTCGCAGTAAGTTGTTTTAAGGTGTTGGATAATGTCTGATAGCTTGGCAGAACCAAGTCCTACATCATTTCCTGCATTGTATATGTTGTTAAGGTCGGCTTCAGACAAACCGAAATTGGCAAGGTCTAAAGTAGGAGAGTAGGTTCTTCTTTCTCTTACAGGATTGGTTTTAGTGAATAAATGACCTCTGGTACGGTAGGCATTTATTAAATTTAAAACATTGATTTCTTTGAGAGTATCATCGCTAACCCCACTTGCGCCATTGTTTGATTTGCCACTTCCAAAATCAAATCCTTCAAAGAATTTTTGCCATCCATATTCCACAGATGTACTGTCTTTTTGGTATTGTTTATATAAGTCGTCAATGAAGTTGACATCAGCATTGCTTAGATAAGAGTTAGGCAGCATATTTTATATTTTTTGCAAATTTAATGTTTTTCTAAAATAGATAAAGAAATCTTTTTGTAAAGTTGAACCTATTTTTTTAGATGCTTAGGAATGTAAAAAGCAACAATAAAGAGACTTAGCAAACAAAAGAAAAGGACTAGTTCTATTTTTTACGCAAAATCACAAATTCCAAAAGGGCTTCTAAGCTAGCACGGCTTTCATTGTCAGGCATTTCTTGTAAAATGCTCAGTGCTTTGTTTTTATGGTCAATCATTTGCTGTTGGGCATATTCAAATCCTCCTTTTTCTTTGACAAATTGAAGGACTTCTGCTACTTTTTTCTTGTTGGTGTTTTTGTTTTTAATCAGGTAGATAATGTGTTTTCTTTCAGATGAGTCCGACTGATTCAATGCATGAATAAGCGGTAAGGTCATCTTTTTTTCTTTGATATCCAATCCTGTAGGTTTGCCTACATTGTTATCACCGTAGTCGAACAAGTCGTCTTTTATTTGAAAAGCAATACCGGTATGTTCGCCAAATAAACGCATTTTTTCAATAGTGATGCTGTCTGCATTGGCAGCTGCAGCACCTATGGCACAACAACTGGCAATAAGCGAAGCTGTTTTTTTGGTTATGATGTCGTAATAAACCTCCTCTGTAATGTCTAATCTGCGTGCTTTTTCAAGTTGGAGTAACTCGCCTTCACTCATTTTTTTTACACTTTCACTTACTATTTTCAATAAGTCAAAGTCACCATTGTCAATGGATAAAAGCAGGCCTTTTGCCAGTAAATAATCACCCACTAAAACGGCAATTTTGTTTTTCCAAAGGGCATTAATACTAAAAAAACCCCTTCTCATGTCGCTACCATCTACTACATCATCATGTACCAAAGTGGCAGTGTGTAACAATTCAATTAAGCTAGCACCTCGGTAAGTTCTTTCATTGATTTCGCCATGAAGTTTTGAGCAAAAAAGCACAAACATAGGTCGCACTAACTTCCCTTTTCGTTTGACAATGTAGTTCATTATCGTATTTAGCAAAGGCACAGAAGTTTTCATGCTTTGACTAAAAGTGCTCTCAAAGGCTGTTAAATCTGAGTTTATAGGCTTCTTTATCTCATCTATCGACAATTCCAAAGTGTATTTTTTTCGTTTTGCAAATTAAACAATAATATTTTAACTTATTTTTGTGCCCTCATAAAATATTTAATTAAATGTTAACAATCAACGATTTTAATTTCAAAAACGAAAAAGTATTAATCCGTGTCGATTTCAATGTGCCTTTAGATGCTCATTTTAATATTAGTGATGATTCTAGAATGAGAGCAACGATTCCCACCATCCAAAAAATTCTTAATGACGGTGGTTCTTGTATATTAATGAGCCATTTAGGTCGTCCTAAGGAAGGTCCTGCAGATAAGTTTTCGCTGCGCCATATTGTTGATAGATTAAAAGAATTGACCAATACTGTTGTGCATTTTGCCCCCGAATGTATAGGCCATGAGGCACTTTCTTTGAGCGCTAATCTTAAAAATGGTGAAATATTGCTGTTAGAAAATTTGAGATTTTACAAAGAAGAAGAAAAAGGTGAATTAGCATTTGCTCAAAAATTAGCAAACTTAGGAACTTTTTATGTCAATGATGCTTTTGGTACAGCCCACCGTGCCCATGCCTCAACTTCTATTATCGCTCGCTTTTTTAATGGTAAAAAATGTTTTGGTTATGTAATGGCCAATGAAATAGCCAATGCTAAAAAAGTGTTGGACAATCCACAACGCCCTTTTACAGCCATAGTTGGAGGAGCTAAAGTGTCCGACAAATTATTGATTATAGAAAATTTAATGCAAATTGCAGACACAATAATTGTGGGTGGTGGCATGGCATACACGTTTGCCAAAGCAATGGGTGGTGCCATAGGTAGTTCACTTTGCGAAGATGATAGAATGCCGTTGACCTTAGAACTGATAGAAAAAGCAAAAGCCAAAGGCGTTAAATTATTGCTACCCGAGGACAGTAAAATTGCCAATAAATTTGCCAATGATGCTGAAACCTCTTTTTGTAACAATGATGTTATTCCTGATGGGTTTATGGGATTAGACATTGGACCTAAAGCCATTGCTGCATTTACCAAAGAAATAGAAGCTTCACAAACCGTTTTGTGGAATGGGCCAATGGGCGTTTTTGAAATGTCAAATTTTGAAAATGGAACCAAATCTGTAGCTAATTCTGTTGCAAGTGTTACACAAAAAGGAGGCTTTAGCTTAATAGGTGGTGGAGACAGTGCCGCTGCAATATACCAATTTGGATTGGCAGACAAAGTAAGTTATGTCTCAACAGGTGGTGGTGCCTTATTGGAGTATTTCGAAGGTAAAGTATTGCCCGGAATTCAAGCTATCAATGAAGAACAAGCCGAAGCTTAGTTTTTGTAAAATATTTTATTTAAGTTTGAATCGTCTATGAGTCAATCAGCAATTATTCTTAATCACCAACAAATTACCCATAAAATCAAACGATTGGCGTGGCAAATTTATGAGGATAATATGGAGTCGAAACAACTTTATATTGCCGGTGTGGACAACCGAGGGATGTACTTGGCTGAACAAATTGCCAATGAACTCCGATTGATAAGTGACCTCAAAGTGGAGTTAATCAATATTGTCATTGATAGAAACAATTTTGAACCTTCGTTCTACTCGGAATGTAATATTGCAGACATCAGAGAGCAATCTTTGGTGGTGGTGGATGATGTACTCAATACAGGCAAAACATTAATTTCGGCTTTTTTACCACTCTTGCAAAGACAAGTTGCCAAAATTCGAATAGCTGTTTTAGCCTCAAGAAGTTACAGAGCCTTTCCTGTAAAGGCAGATTTTGTGGGCATAAGCATGGCAACTACGATTCAAGAACATCTTTTGTTTGATGATTCTAATCCGCAAGACTTAAAGCTAATTTTAAACTAACTGATTTCTTTTACCTTTTATAAAGGTTTAAAGTAAAACATGATGCAGGTCATTTTAATTGACTTGATTTTGTTCTTACATTTGTGGCAACAAATATTTATTAATATGAAAAAAAATATGGGAACCGCAGACAGAATTGTCAGAGTGATAATAGCTGCAATTATGGGAGTATTGTATTTTAATGGAACAGTAACAGGTACATTGGGTATTGTTTTGTTAATATTATCTATTATTTTTGTACTCACAAGTTTAGTTAGTTTTTGCCCTTTGTACAAACCTTTTGGCATCAACACTTGTTCAGTAAAAAAATAAAAAGAAATATTTAAAAATGAAGTCAATCTTATTCTATCTCAGTTTAATTGTCATCACATTTTCCTCTTGTTCTAAAGACGATGATGCCAAATCAACTACTCAAATTAACAGCAATGTACAGTCAGGAACTTGGCGCATTACACGCTACATCGATTCTCAAGTAGATGAAACCAGTAATTTCGCTGGTTATAATTTTACTTTCCAGTCAAACGGTATCGTTTATGCAACAAAAGGAGGCGTTACTTATACAGGTTCTTGGAGTATTACAGATAGTAATAGCAACGATGACAGTCAAGATGATTTAGATTTTAATCTTTATTTTGATTTGACCAATGACTTTGAAGATTTAAACGATGATTGGGATTTTATATCACAGTCTGCCAATAAAATTGAATTGTTAGATGTAAGCGGTGGAAGTGGTGAAACTGATTACTTAACATTCGAGAAAAATTAATTTTAAGATTCAATCTAAAAGAAAATCCCCATCCAAAAATGGGGATTTTTTTATTTGTCAGTTTTTGTAATCTTTTAAAATCAATTTTGTTTGATCTCAACAAATCAAAATGTAAAATTTAGGTTTAACTTGCGCCTCTTTTATGCAAAATAATTCTGAATTAAAACCCAAAAGATGGAAAATGATCTTAATCTCTTGGTTGTTTGTTTACCCCGTTATTCTTAACCCAAATTAAGCATTAGAAAATCTATTACAAGCTCAATCTCTTCAAATCAACTGTTTATTGATTTTCTCAACCATCCCCCATTTAGGATGCTTTTCATAAATCAATAAGCTGATTTTTTGATATTTAACTCTCATTGCGATATTCTAATACTTAATCAGGGTTTAATGTTTTTTCTAATTTTTCCCTTGTTGTCTGAGATGCATCAGCTTCTAAAAACATTAGTGTTTACCTTGATTTTAGTGCCTGTAATGGCAATTGCAATTCCCAAATTACACCAAAAGTTTTGGAAGTGGATTATAAAGTAAGGTTTCTTTATTTTTTACAATCAATCTGAATCGATTGGCTTATTTGAAATTAGATTGCACCAACTGATTCAAAATTGCATTGACAGGGACATTGCCTGCCGTAATACTTTTGCCAAACAGGAAATTGTTTTCGCCTTTAAAATCATAAACAGTGCCTCCTGCTTCTTGCACCAATAAACACCCTGCCGCCACATCCCAAGCATGTAGGCCCGTTTCAAAAAAAGCATCAAACTTTCCGCACGCCACATAAGCCAAGTCAACCGCTGCAGAGCCTAATCGTCTCAATCCATGCGTGTTTTTCATTAAGTAGGTTAAGGTTTTAATGTAAGCCTCCATTTGGTCAAACTCATAGTATGGAAAGCCCGTTGCTATTAAAGATTGCGATAACTCACTTGTTTTAGTAACACTTATTTTTTCGCCATTACACCAAGCGCCCCCATTTTGCCAAGCCGTAAACAGGTCTTTTTTACCCATTTCATAAACCACGCCTATTAAAATTTCATTGCCTTTGGCAAGTGCAATGCTAATACTGTAAACAGGTAAGTTGTGAATGAAATTGGTAGTGCCATCTAGGGGGTCAATAATCCAAACAAGTTCAGTATTCAGCTGTTCAACAGTGTTTTCTTCGGTTATAAATCCTGCTTCGGGAACTATTTTTTTTAATCCCTCCACCAGTTGTTTTTCGGCTTCAATATCCACAAAACTTACCAATTGGTTGAGCCCCTTTTCAACCACAACGGCAGGGTCAAAATTCAGTCTTTGTTGTATAATATTTTCACCTACTTCTTTGCACAGGTTCCCGACTTCAATGCTTAGTTTCTCAAGATTCATTTTGCAAATTTAAAGGAATAAAAACGACTTTCTATTCGGATATCAAAACGGAGTAATATCTTTGTAACATGAATTCCGAAAAAGTGTTTTTAATGATATTAGATGGTTGGGGTATTGGTAAAAAAGATTTTACCGATGGTATTTATAATGCTCGAACCCCTTTTATCAATCAACTCTATCAAACAGTGCCCAATACAACTTTAACGACGTTTGGGAATGAAGTTGGTTTGCCCAATGGTCAAATGGGGAATAGCGAAGTTGGGCACATGAATATTGGAGCGGGAAGGATAGTGTGGCAACAACTCGCTTTGATTAATAAAAAATTCGAAGATGGTTCAGCCGCCAATGAAGAGGAAATAGTGAAGTTGGCAAATTATTGCATTGACAATCAAAAACCCCTGCACCTCATCGGATTAGTGAGTGATGGTGGCGTTCATAGCAGTATTGAACATTTAATTCAATTGTGTCATATTTTTACACAAAAAGGAGTGGCGCACATTTATATTCATGCGTTTACAGACGGAAGAGATACCGATCCACAATCAGCACTGCAATATTTGAGTTATTTGGAATCTGCTATTGAAAATACGAATGCAAGAGTAGTGTCTATCATAGGTCGATATTTTGCCATGGATAGAGACAAACGATGGGCAAAAACCAAGAAAGCATACAAGTTAATAGTGGATGGTTTGGGAGAAGCTTTCAACACAACTTCTGAAGCGATAAACGCGAGTTATAAAAACGGCATTACAGATGAATTTATTGAACCTTGCACTATTAATGGCACTGAGGCGACGAAAATAAAAGATGGTGATGCTGTTTTTTGTTTTAATTTCAGGACAGACCGCGGTCGTCAAATTACGCAAGTACTTACTCAACAAAATAACCATGAATTCGGAATGCACACCAAACAGCTGTATTTCGCCACCATGACAGAGTATGATAAAACATACCAAAATATACATGTTGTTTTTAAGTCGAACGATATTTCGGAAACCCTAGGAGAGGTTATTAGCAAACATGGCAAAACACAACTTCGAAGTGCTGAAACCGAAAAATATCCCCATGTTACTTTCTTTTTTTCAGGAGGTAGGGAAGAACTATTTGAAGGCGAAGAGCGATTGATGGAACCGTCTCCCCAAGTTTCAACTTACGATTTACAACCCGAAATGAGCGCCTTACCATTGACCGATAAAATATTAAATGCCTTGGAAACACAGTCGTATGATTTTATTTGTTTGAATTTTGCCAATACCGATATGGTTGGGCATACAGGTGTGTGGGATGCAATTATTAAAGCCGCAGAAACAGTAGACAGTTGTGCCCAAAAAATTGTAGAAAAAGGATTAAGCAAAGGGTATCAATTTATCATAATAGCCGACCACGGAAATTCTGATGAGGCCAAAAATCCTGATGGTAGTCCCAATACGGCACACAGCATGAACCCCGTTCCTTGTTTTATTTTGTCAGACAAGTGTAAAGCCATTACAGGGAAAGGGAAATTGGCAGATGTGGCACCTACTATTCTTAAAATGATGGGTTTGGAAAAACCCAAAGCAATGGATGGTGTAGCTTTGTTTTAGTTTGAATCTATCACGTGAGCGTCGAAGTTTTCTTCTTCGTTGTCTTCATTGCCGTGCTCAGTATATCGATAGTATAAGGCACTTAATGCTGCAAAAATAAATGCTCCCGATAAGCCACCTATTATCAATGAAAAGCCTTGGTTTATTATAAAAGAAACCGTTAATAGGTTTTCATTGTTGCCCAATGCCAAATTGATGATAAGCGAAAAAATGCCTGTAACCATAGAAGTGGCTATTACAAAAACAATTCCTATCAAAAAGATTAACCCTGCTCTTTTAAAGGTTATTTTTTCGAAACTAAAGCCAAATGCCTCACTCATGCTTAAGTTATCATGAATGATAGCCGGAAGAACTAAAGCGAATCTGACCATCATAATTAAAAGGATAAAGAAACCTATAAAGCCAATAATTGCAGCAATTGCTACAGAAATAGATCCGATGATGAATACAATGGCAAAAAATAATCCGAAAGAAGCAACGATAAAAAAGTTGAGTAAAAGATAAATGCCAATTGTTCTGAAAACAAGATTTAAACTTACTTGACGATAGATGTCAATCAAGTTATAGGATTTGTTAAAAATGACGTTCTCGTTTATTTTCAAAAAAGCGACGTAAGACCAAATATTAAGAATTAAACTTATTGTTATTGCCAAAACAATTAATGGCACATTAACATCTCCAAACAATGCAAAGATTGCTTCATAAGGATTTGAGCCTTTGTCAAGGTTCTGTAATGATTCTTGAAAGTTGGTTTGAAAATTACTTAAATCATCGAAAGACCAACCAAGACCTTGAAGGATTAGAGGTATGGCAATGGCAAAAGTAACTAGACTTATAAGGATGCTCGTGAGTAAATGGCGCACTAATACTTTTTTGAAAAGTTGCATAGATGCTTCAAAAACTTGACCACGAAAAGATTGTAAAAGTTGATTCATGCCTCAACATTATGTAAACTTATTGAAAAGTGCAAATTTTTTAAGGGGAAAATGTAGATATTATAGATTAAATTTGCACCTTTTATGATTAAGAATAAAAAGGTTACCGTTGTTTTGCCTGCTTATAATGCCGCTGCAACATTGGAGAAAACATACAAAGAAATTCCAATGGATATTGTGGATGAAGTGGTTTTGGTAGATGATAATAGCAAAGATGAAACCATGCAAAAAGCCAAAGATTTAGGCATTAAACATGTGATTAGGCATGAGGTAAACAGAGGTTATGGTGGCAATCAAAAAACCTGTTATAACAAGGCCTTAGAAATTGGGTCAGACATCATTATAATGGTGCATCCCGATTACCAATATACACCCAAATTGATAGAAAGTATGGCTTATCTTATTGCCAATGAGGTCTATCCAGTAGTGTTTGGTAGTCGTATTTTAGGCAAAGGCGCTTTGAAAGGTGGTATGCCAATTTACAAATACATTGCAAACCGTATTTTAACATTGTTCCAAAATATACTCATGGGACAGAAACTTTCTGAATACCACACTGGTTACAGAGCGTTTGATAAAAAAATATTTGAAAAAATAAACATTGAAGCCAATTCAGATGATTTTATATTCGACAATCAAATGATAGCACAAGTATTTAACGCCAATTTTGATATTGCTGAAATTACCTGCCCAACCAAATATTTTGATGAAGCCAGCAGTATCAACTTTAAACGCAGCAGCATTTATGGTTTGGGTGTATTGAAAGTGTCGGTTTTATACCGCCTCAACAAATGGGGAATTTATACCGCGCCTATTTTTAAGTAAGTAGGTTTCAATACTTTACTTACAGTAGTTTAGAATATATTTTGTGGCATCTTTAAAGCCAATGTTTTCGGCTTTTTTCCAATCGCTACAAGCTTCCTGATTCATTTTTTGGTTCAAATAAGCGACACCTCGTAAGGTTAAAATATTCCCCAAATTTTCTTTCTCAAAATCCAAGGATTTGGTCAAGTAAAAAATGCTCTTTTCGTTTTGGCCTGTTTGTAAGTAGCAAAATCCTAAGTCGTAATAAATAGCGGTATTGGAGGGGTCGAGCATGTTAATGCTTCGCAAATCGCGAATACTTTCCTCAAACAGTTGTAAAGACATAAATGCATCTGCACGGTTTAACAAAGCCAATAAATTGGATGGTTCATACAGCAAAACTACATTGTAAGCATCTATTGCCTTCATAAACATTGAAGCATCGTAGTAAATATTGCCTTTCATCATCCAAGCGCTGGTGTCAAACTTGTTGATTTGTATGGCTTTATCAATGTCTTTTATAGATAGGTCAATGGAGTCAATCGCCAAATAATACAAGGCTCGTTTTTTTATAACAGTAACATTGTTTGGGTCTTGACTGATAAATTCTGTGCAATATTCAGCAGCTTTGGCATAATCTTGCATTTCTTCCATCAGTTGAATTAGACTTTTTAAAACTTCAATGGTATTGGTTTGAGATTGTTTGTAAATTAAGTAATCGCCTTCGGCAAAAGTATAATTCTTGAGTGCATGGTGACAAATAGCGCGGTATAAATAGGCTTCATTTTTATTGGCATTCAACAAAATACATTGATTAAAATCGACCAATGCGATATTCGGTTTTTGAAGCATTAAGTAGCTAGAACCCCTATAAAAATAGAGTTCCGCATCGCGGTTATTACTCTCTAAAGCTTGGTTAAAGGTGCTTATTGCTGAGGTGTAATCTCTGTTTTGGAAATAGCCCATCCCTTTGTCAAACAATGATTGAGCAAAAAGGGCATTTGTGCCAATCAAAAGTAGGAAAAGAGCTGTTTTGAAAAATTTATTCATCACTTTTTAAAGTTAATTGCAAAAATGCAACCAAAAAATTTTATAATTTTAAAATAGATATCTACTATTGTGGAATGTTTCAGATAGAAGTCCTATTAAGTCCTGCATTATTGCCATACCATCAAGTACAAAACAAACATGTGATAGTGGTTGATATATTAAGAGCAACCTCCACTATAGTAACCGCCATTAATGAAGGGGCCAATCATGTAAAAACGGTTTTGAATGCCGAGGAAGCTGCTGAACTTAAGGGAGAGGGTTACCTGAGTGCAGGGGAGCGAAATGGGGCTAAAATGGAAGGGTTCGATATGGGGAATTCGCCGTTTGAATGTATGGAGGGTAAAGTGTTGAATCAAAAGTTGGCATTAACCACTACCAACGGTACCAAATGTTTTAATGCGGCAAAAGAGGCTGGCGCACAAACCATATTGGCAGGTAGTTTTTTGAATTTGGACGCAACGGTTGATTGGTTAATCAATCATCCTGCCGATTGTATCGTTTTATGTGCTGGTTGGAAAAACAAAGTAAATCTCGAAGATACGTTGTATGCGGGATTGTTAACGCAACGGTTGATTGATAGCAATGTAGTAACAACGGAGGATGATGGGGCTTTAATGGCTATGGATATTTTACAAATGGCTGGTTCAGACTTTGCCGATTATTTAAAAAAATCTTCCCATTACCAAAGGCTGTCTCATTTGCACCATCACGAAGACATGGTATACTGCTTAAAGCAATCCACTATTGAAGTGGTTGTAGGGATGAAAGACAATGTGCTAGTCAAGTTCTTATAGCAATAAAAAAATCAATGCCTTTTGAACATTGGTTTTTTAAAAAAAAAGGGGTTTTGTAAGTTATCCTACAACGGTTTGCAGATTTTCGATTGGCAGGCTTTTCAGCATCCAGATAGCTATCGAGATGGATGCTGAGTAATAAATTATCGGCTGCCACTAAACTGTTTGCGGAGTAAGAATTGAAAATCATCGGAGATAAAACCCGCCTATTGCAAATTTGCAGTTGGTGGCGTTTTTATTCATTCATTCAATCGGATTTTCAAATCCATCCTTACGTGCAAAATTCTGATAATTTCAATTTCGTATTTGTCAATAATTTGATAGAATATTATATGTCTTCCTGAATTTAATCCGAGTAAATTTTTACTAATATCATAATATTCTTTTCCTATTTCAGGATTGTTCCCGATTTCCAAACACGATAGTTTCAGCATCGCATAATATTTGTCTGCTTGGGTTTCAGACCATTTTTTAAAAGTATATTCCCAAATATTATTCAAGTCGTCAATGGCTTGTAGTCTTAAAACAACCTTAACCATTTTTTCTTTTTCCGGCTTTTAGTTGTATTAAGTTTTCGTCAAAGTTAAAATTTTCGACTCTTGGGCTCTCTAAACCTTTTTGAATCGCATTTCTCAGAGCAATAGCTTTACTTTCTTCATCCTCTAAAAGTCGCAGTCCTGCACGTATAACTTCACTCACATTTTTATAACGTCCTAATGAAACTTGGCTACTTACAAACTGATCAAAATAATTTCCAAGGGATACTGATGTATTTTTCATTTAATTTATACTTTTTACAAAGTTACCAAAAATTGGTAATAGTGCAAATTTTTAATTCAAATTTTAGAGTTTGATTTTATTGAAAGTCTAAAGGGGCTTTAGGAAAATTGATGCTAAAGTTTTGCGGCTACCCGAAGGTGGCGATTTCGAAGCACTTCACTTTCAACCAAGCAGAAACTTTGATAGAAGCACAATCCCGATAGCTATCGGGATGATTTAACCACTGAACCGCCAATTTCTTGTAGGTGCTGTTAGCTGCTGGGTTTCTTCTATTTCCAAAGTTTGTCTTTGTGATAATCTTGTCTATATTCAATTCCGCAACTATAGCCAAATTTATATTTATTTTCAGGGAAAAACTTCTTATAAAGTTCAAGTCGAGTTTTTAAGTCCACACTTAATGGGTCAATTCTTTTATTTAGCCACATCCCAATTACCATTATAGGTTCGTGTTTAGGTGGTCGCCAACCGTCAAACTCACAAAATCTTGTATGGTAGATAAAATGCATTCCAAGTATTTTTTCAGTCATAAAGGTCTTGTCAAGTTCTGTGTAACCGCTTTCTTTGAATTTTTCAATGGAGTTAATTGCTTTCTTGTAGTCCTGTCCAATGTATAATACTGTTCCAATGCACAAAATTATGGCTGCTAAGAAATAGTATCTTGAAGTCATAACTGTCGGTTTGATTAAATTCTTCCAAATAAGTTGAGCTATAAAAAAGTGCGGAATAAATGTCGCCAAGCCAAGTCCGACAATAATCATAACAAGCCCTAGCAAGTTCATATGCTCGAGAAAAATAACGCAGTATATAAAAACAAAAAGCGTTACTCCGTTTATGAAACTTGTCAAAGGTGCAAATTTAGACTTGTCGAGAATGGGATAAAAAATCGTGTTTGTGAAGCATATTGCAAGAACAATAATTGTCCAAGTAGTTGGAATGCAAAACGCTTGAAAATATGTGTTAAGCAAAATGAGAATTGCAATTAAAAGGCCATTTAAAACAGCCAAATTTGTAGGCTTAGAAAAGTGCTTATATATTTTTTTAACCATTCTGATTTTTTGTCAGATTAACGCTGTATAAACCTTTTTATTTTGCTTTGTCCTTTTGTTGTTGATTTATTTAGTTCAAATATTTTGTCAATAAGTATTTTATTTGTCACCCATAGAAGTCCGCCAAGGATTAAAAGTTCTTTACTATGATGTAAAAAGTCATCATAAAAGTTCTTTTCGATTAACACTTGTTCAACAGTCCAGAGAATTACATTTATTATAAAACTCAAGGCAGTCCAGCCAAAATTGTAATTGGTTGTTAAATAATAGAACAATATTTGAAAAATTAAAGCTGTAAAAATTAGTATTACAGTCGCATGTTTCCAACTAATATTAGGGAAAAAATGAATTATCGCTTCAATGATTGGTATTAGCAGAATTGTAAATCCAAATCCGATAATATATTGTATTGCAGTGTTTTTTAGCATTGGCTATAACGTTTTGGCGCTTGGCGAAGAAGCGGATTTCGAAGCACACCGCAAAGCAGCACCGTAGGTAAAACTGTCTGCCACCAATGAATCCGACGCGGCGGACTGCGGAGCACTGAACCGCCACTTTTGCAAACCTGTGTTATATGCCGCTTTTCTTTCTATCATTTTAGGTTGATTATTTTGTCCGCAATTTGTCGGCAATGTTCAATGCTACCCAAAACTCCAATTGTAATTGTTTCTATTTCGTATAGTTTTTTTGCAATGGTTTCTGTGTTTGCCCCATTAATCTTAAGACTAAAAATTGTCGGGGTGTAACTTTGATATTCGTCTCTTGGTGCAATGTCGTTTACGCCAATAGGGTCCCAGTCATTCCAAAGTATTTCATCAATGACTTTATAGAGTTCTTTATGTACTGCTGTCATACCCATTAGTTGAAAACTGATTTTATTCTGTCAAAGAAAGTTGGTTTGTCAGGATAAATATTTATAGGGTCAAACGGGTCAAACTTATCTTCATAAGCATCTTCAATTATCCGTCCTGGTTCATATTTGTGTCCTTCTTTATCTGTCAAAGTTGGATAACAATATATTGTCTTACTGTGAGTATTTGGATTTAGAAATTCAACACGGATTTTTGCGTCCGTAATAAAGTCAGAAGGAAAACCATTGGCTTTTAATTCCTTGTCAATAATAAGGGGCAAGTCTTTAAGATTAACTGCCAATGGATATAGGTTTAGTTCAGTTGGTTGAATTGTTTGATTTAAAATGTCAATAGTCGCCTCTGTAAGTTGTAGTTTCCTTGCTGCATTTACAAGCCAGTCAGCCATATAACCACAATTATAATAGCGTTCTGATCCGAAAAAACTCTTTGTCAGGTTGTGTGGAAGTCCGTTTAAATTTTTACGCTTTGGCATTGTCTGTCAGTCGTCCTAAAGTGGCATATAACGTCAGTTTGACTAAAAACCCCTATTTTGTTTTCAAAAATAGTAAAAACTACTTTATTTGGTGCGTTTTTAATTGGTTTAATTTTGATTATTTAAAATTTAAGAACAAAATATATTGGAAATTTATGAATCTTAAAGGGTTTTAAAACGCCTTTTAAAATGTGTTACAACCTCAAAAAACTCTTAAAATTTAATCGCCTCAAACTGAAAATCATTGCAAAAGCCCTGCAAAAAGAACTAATAAAAACAGGAGAACTTTTGCTTTTTTAAAACAACCTTATTTGGCTGTGGGTAATTCTTGTTAAAAACAATTAAGACATAATTTTTGTACGGTGTCTTATCTTTTGAAAACCTTAAATCTCGGTTTACTCTCGTCAAGCATTTTTTAGGGTCTAAGTTGGCTTGTAAAATTGCGTTATCAATCTTGGATAATTCTTTCAAAAGATTTTCAGTCAATTGAAGTATGTCGCTTCTGTAATTTTCGTATAAGTCCCTGTTTTGCTCAAACCATTCTCTTGAATTATTTAGTTTAAGATTTGAAAGAAAGTCAAGAGAAGTCTGCTTAATCATTGCTTTTACTTAATTGGTCAATAAATTTCAAAATCACTTTAATTTGTTTGTCTTCCGATTTGATAGAAGCAATTTTTCCAATAATTTCTTTTTGTTCTTCGTTAGTCAACTTTTTGAAGGCTTTCAGAACTCCTTCTTCTTTGAATGTTTCTAAAATTTCTTTTTCGGTAATATGTTCCTTTGAAGTCATCAAGTAAAGTGTCACGGTTACAGTGTCGCCACCGCTTTTATTAATTGCTTTTCTGATTTTGTCGTTGATGGAAATTAGTTTGTCTTCGTCACCTAGTTTTGCGAGGTTGATACTTTCAATTTTATAGTTGTCAATAGTACCTGAAACTTTCATTGAACCCCATTTTCCAACTATGTGTTTCGTGTTTGGAATTTGGATATGATAGGTCCACGCACCTTTGCGGTGTTCATATTTCAATTCTAATATTTCGTCTTTTATTAAGTATTCCATTTGTTTTGGGTTGTCTTTAACCTGAACGCTAACGTCAGTCTGTCTAAAAACCTAAAACACCTCTCTGAGAATTGCGTAGATGAGTTATTGCAAAGGTAGCTATACGAATACATTTTACAAAACAGGCGGTTTTTAGACAGTTTGACCTTTTGCGGCTTTGCGAAGATGGGGTTTCGTAGCACAAAACTGTCAATACGCCACAAAGTTGATGCGAAGTAGAAAGCCTAATTAACCAATTCACCCGTCATGGAGCCAAATACTTGTTGGCAGTAGTTGTTTATGATAACTTCAAGTTGTACTTATTATGGTCCTTTACAAACTCTTTAATCTTAACTTTTACAATTGAACCCAAAGTATATTTACCTTTAAAATCTAATTCTAATTCAGATGAGTGCAGAAAGCCGTAAAATGGGGTATCTACAATTTCACAAATTATCCCATAATTTTGAATATTCACAATTGATGCGTCATATTCTTTTTCAGATTCAAGATTGGGTAACGTTTCATATTTTATGTTTTTATCAAAGTCTTTAATGCTTTGTTGTAATTGTTCAAAGTCTATTGGACTGAACTCTTCATTACTAATCGAGTTATGGAGAGGTAGTATAAAATTGTTATAATAAGATTCAAGATAATTGATAACACTGTGAGCGTGTTCAGAAGTGCTCTGAATTGACAAGTGAACAAAATCACCATTTCCAGCAAGATTATCTGAAATTCTCGTTGCTAAAGTAGCATCTTTATACCACATATCTTCTGCTATTGCAGCCAAATAGTCAGTATTTCTAATTATTTTAATGTGTGCGATACCGATGCTTGTTATCTTTATTAGGTCCTCAATACTAAAATCGTCAGAATTTAGGGTTTCATTTTCAATTAAATTAAGCTTCAATAAGACTTTTAACTCGTTGATGACTCTATTTTCATCGTGTCCTTTGATGTTTAAAAATTTAATTAGTGTAGGAGTTTTTGAATAACCTTCAAAGTTTTTAACTTCATTAATTTTTATGTTATCGAAGAGGTATTTTAAGATTGAAACTCTTATAAATGGGTCTTTAAAGTTATCATTTGGATGACTATGAAATAAATTTTTTACACGAGAGTTTGCATCAGTATAGTAAACCCTATTGCCTCTTATAAAGACCTTACTTATTAGATGATTTGGTAATTGATAATCACCATTTGACTGTAGCATCTTTATTATTTCTGCTTCATTTATATGTCCACTTTTACAAAAGTCAAGGAAAATTTCAATTCCGTTCCTTATATTTCTGCCAGCAAATCCAGAAATCAAAGTTTTAAAGAATTGATTTTCAAATAATGAATTTAAAATACATAGGAGGTATTTTTCTTCATCTTTTGATGGATATTTAACTTTGATGTCTTTTCCTAAATAATAATATCCATCTTTACTAAATGAATTAAGTCTCGATATGTATGCAATTCTGGATTGCAACACTTGCTCAAGACTTGGAGGGTTAATTTTAAAAATTAAATCCTTTACTACCGTATCTAAAGGTTTTTCATATTTGTGATTTTCATAGGTTGTTTCCCGTAGTGGAAGAAAAACAATACTCTTAATGTTATCTTTTATCCAATTAGCCACTTCAAACATTAATAGTTGCTCCTCGGAATTTCTTTTATCGCAGTTATCTAATACTACAACTAGACTTTTACCCTTTTGAGTAATTAATAAATTTATTAATGAGCTAAGGGTAAGGTCAATATCATTTTGATATTGTTTAATATGTTCTGCTAGAGTTTTTTTGAATTCAATATCATTTTCTGAAAACAGGCTTAATATTCCTTTTTTTAATGAGTTAATTTTATCCTTATATAAGTCAAATAGAAAACCTAGTTGGTCAAAATCTATACCGCTATTTGCCTTTTTAATTTGTTTTATCAAATTGGATTTTGTCCATTTGTAAATCTCCTCTTTGTTCAGAGGGGCATCGTTTAAATTCAAGTTAACCCAAAACGTGTTATTTCTAATTTCTTCCTTTAATGCAACTTCTTTTAAATATGTTGTAAATGTAGATTTACCAGAACCAACGCTACCAATTAAAAGGAGTACTTTGTTGTTCAATTCCTGATGATTACTAAACTTGGTAACTAATTCAATAGGATCGTCATTATTCTGAATAGTTTGAATAGCTAATTTTTTTTCAAAAATGGAGTCAATGGGTGAAATGTGGGTTTCAATTTTATTTTGCCTTACATAAGCATTTTTTACAATATCTTCTTTTTCAATTTCCAGTTTTGGATTAAACAAGTGCTCGTATTGAATAGAGATATTTTCACCAAAAGTATTATTTGACTCTAGATTTTGGATTTTTTTACCACCGAGTAAATTGATTGGGTTTTTAAATTTTGTTTCCGTCCCAATTAAAGCTCTTTTTGATTTAGCAATTTGTAAAACAGAGTTAAGTGAAAATATTTTAAGAAAATTGTCAAAATCGATATTTGTTGATATGAAATCTTCATATTTAATTTTAAAAGTTGGGGGGGCATCATAATACCCAGCATACAATTCTATACCATCGCAAGCAATTATCAATTCAGATGGATTTATTTTACTTGGAAATGCTCTATTAATTTCACTTGCATAAAGACTAGCTTGTCTGTATGCTTCATCTAAGTCTTCATTCGGCTTTTTTGCTTCAATAATAACTATTGGTAACCCTTCGACGATTACAGCAAAATCGGGATAATACAATTTACTGGTATTCCCTTTGTCAATAGTTAATTTTTTTATGCTGTGTTTTGTTTGGATATTGTAGTCATAAAAATTCAATCCATCTGGACTGTTTGTCGTCAGAAGCGGATAAATAATTTTTAGCTCTACATCACTTTCTGTGTAATGTTTGATTTCGTCTGAATTTATCACTATTTTATGTTTTAATACTGTTTTTGTCCTTTACGATTCCTGCTAACTTGAATATACCAGCCACTTTGTGACTCAAATCTCGCCAAATATGGTGGATATAAGCTATAAATTGGTTATTGTATTATGCAAATATAATAGAATAAAATATAGAAATTATTTTAAATTTTAATTGTTTTTTGGCTTTGGATAAGTTTATATTTCTAGGTCTTGGAAATCTATTATTTTTGAAACATGAACTATTTCCTACTCTTTGGTGCTGGTAAAAGCAGTTATTTCTTAATTGAATATTTAAGTCACTATTGTGCCCAACACCAACTTGTTCTAAAGGTGGTCGATCGCGACATTTCTTACATGTCTCCCTTTTACAATGTCTCATCAACAGTTCAGTTTCTAACGCTTGATACCCAAGCACATGATCAAATAAAACCATTGATACAAAAGGCGGAAATTGTTATTTCTCTGTTGCCTGCCGATTTGCATATCCACATTGCCCATTGGTGTTTGGAGTACAGTCGCAATTTATGTACCGCTTCGTATGTCTCTGATGCAATGAAAGCCCTGAATGAAACTGTGAAAAATCAAAACTTGGTTTTTTTAAATGAAGTTGGGCTCGACCCAGGGATTGATCACATGAGCGCCATTCAACTCATTGAAAAGATAAAATTTGAAGGTGGGCAAATTCAAGCTTTCAGAAGTTATACTGGCGGTTTGGTTGCCGATGAAGACGATGGTGATAATCCGTGGAAATACAAATTTACTTGGAATCCCCGTAATGTTGTTGTGGCTGGTCAAGGGGCGCCTGCCCAATATCTGCATAACAATACGCTCAAATTATTGCCCTACCACCGTTTGTTTGAATCTGTTTTGCCTTTTTCTGTTCAAGGAATTACCCCGCTTGAAGGGTATCCTAATCGCGATTCTCTTAAGTATATCAATGCGTATGGCTTGCAAAATGTAAATGAAATGATAAGAGGAACTCTGCGTAAAAAGGGATATTGTCAAGCTTGGCAAGTGCTGGTTAAACTAGGAATGACAGATGATTCGTTGCCCCTAGATTTGCCTGTAAACACAAGTATCAAAGACTGGTGGACAATGTATTTGCCCTGCCAAGCCTCTCAGTTCAAAGATTATTTTCAACTCAATGATGAAATAATTCACCAATTGGAATGGATTGGCCTAATGTCTGATAATCCTCTGCCACTCTTAAAAGGGACTTCGGCGCAAATATTAGAAACTATCTTAAAGGAAAAATGGAGTTTACAACCCGATGACAAAGATTTGATAGTCATGATTCATGAAATTGATTATGAAATAAATGGGACAATGAAAAGGGCTCAATCGGTGTTGCACCTAAACGGAGAAAGTAATGTAAAAACAGCAATGGCAAAAACCGTTGGATTGCCATTGGCTATAGCCGCTGTAATGGTTTACGAACAAAAGGTTCAAGAAAAGGGTGTTATTATTCCCACTGATAAACATTTGGGCGCTTCCATCTTAAAGCAACTAGAAACATTTGGTGTTGTTTTCAAAGAAACAGAATGGGAACTTTAGCCAAGTCCCACATCTAAAGCCATCATAACGATAAAACCGATTACAAATCCCATAGTAGCAAAGTCTGCATATTTGTCTCTTTGTGTTTCGGGAATCACTTCTTCTACCACAACATACAACATAGCACCCGCAGCAAATGCCAATGAATAAGGAAGAATGGGTTGAATATACATTACCGCAACGGCTCCAATAACCCCGGCAACGGGTTCTACTATTGCACTCATTTGTCCCCACCAAAAACTTTTAAATCGACTTACGCCTTGTCTTCTCAAAGGAGTGGCTACTGCTATACCCTCAGGGAAGTTTTGAATACCGATGCCCAATGCCAATGCCATGGCTGAACCTATCGTAAAATTCGGGTCGCCCAAAGCCGCTGCGCCAAAAGCAACGCCTACTGCTAATCCCTCGGGAATATTGTGTAAGGTAATGGCCAAAACCAGTAAGATTGTTCGGTCCCAAGTGGTTTTTAATCCCTCGGTTTCGTGCATTTCGGAGTTTATGTGTAAGTGAGGAATGATTTTATCGATAACGAAAATAAAGCCTGCGCCAATCACAAATCCAATAGCGGCCGGAACCCACGACCATTGTTCTCCATAGCTTTTTACTGACATTTCAATGGCTGGGGTAAGCAAACTCCAAAAACTTGCCGCCACCATTACACCTCCTGTAAAGCCTAATAAAAAATCGAGCCATTTGCGATTCATGTTCTTAAAAAACAAGACTACCGATGCGCCCAAAGCGGTTAAAAACCAAGTGAATGATGTGGCTATAAAAGCCTGCAACACTGGGTCCATTTGTTTGAATTTATCAATAATTAAGGTAAACATGTGTTTGTTATTGGTTGAAATATTGAACTAATTGTATGGTTTCTTTACAAGCTTTTACGTCGTGAACTCTTAAGATGTTTGCCCCTTTTAATAAAGCAATCGTGTTTAAAACAGTTGTGCCATTTAAGGAATCCTCGGGACTGATTTGCAGGGTTTTGTATATCATGCTTTTGCGTGAAATGCCAACTAATATTGGTGCTCCTATCGATTTGAATTCATCCAAACGATTCAGTAATTCAAAGTTTTCAGATTTACTTTTGCTAAAACCAAATCCAGGGTCGATGATTATTTGATTAATGCCCAATTGGTTTAATTCATTAACTTTTTGTTGCAAATGTTTTTTTACCTCGTCTACTACATTGGAATAAGAACTTGTAGAATGCATGGTTTCGACAGTGCCTTTTTTGTGCATGATAATATAGGGGACATTAAGTTGAGCAACGGTTTCGGTCATCTTAGGGTCGTCTTCACCTGCACTAATGTCATTGATGATATGTGCCCCCATTTGAATGGCCGATTTGGCAACTTCACTGTGGTAAGTGTCTATGCTAATTAGTGTGTCAGGAAAGTGAGTGACAATAGATTCTAGAACAGGTGTAATTCGTTTTAATTCTTCGGTAGCGCTTATTCTCTCTGAATTTGGTCTGGTGCTTTGTCCGCCTATGTCAATAATATCGGCTCCTTCAGCTATCATTTTCTCGCACTGTTGTATGGCTTGAGTCACTGAAAAGTGTTGACCACCGTCATAAAAAGAATCAGGCGTAACATTTAAAATCCCCATAATCAATGGGCGATTGTAATGTGTTGTGCGTCCTTTTATTGTTAGCGTTAAGGTGGAATTTGTGGTCACTTTCTTGCAAACTTAATCCATTTTAATGAATCTCACTCATCTATCGATTAAAAAATGTAGATTTTCGCTTAATAATTGAAAATATGAAAGAGGATTAAATCACTTTTATAATGCTAATTAGTCCATTATAGCCTTTCCTTTTGTGTTTGTCTGTAAAGATTCTAGCAAAACATAGAAATGAGGAAGGAATACAAACCCCATTTTCGTGTTTTTTTGTTTAGTTAAAAAATTGTAGGTTTGCTTATCAAAAAATGAGTCAACAAACTATCAAAAAATTATTAGTTGCCAATAGAGGTGAAATCGCCATTCGTGTGATGAGAACTTGCAGAGAAATGGGTATAAAAACAGTAGCAGTTTACAGCGATGCCGACAGAAATGCTTTGCATGTAAGGTATGCTGATGAAGCGTTCCGTTTAGGTCCCCCTGCTTCCAAGGACAGTTACCTTTTGGGAGATAAAATTATTGAAATTTGTAAAGCCAATCAGGTTGATGCAGTCCACCCAGGCTATGGTTTTTTGAGTGAGCGTTCGGAGTTTGCCTCTAAGTTGGCAGAAGCCGGAATTCTATTTGTTGGTCCAAGTGCTGCAAGTATGGATTTAATGGGTAGTAAAATAGCCAGTAAACAAGCCGTTGCGGAATTTGGAGTTCCACTAGTGCCGGGGTTAAAAGAGGCTATTACCGATATTGAAGATGCTAAAAAAGTGGCGACTGAAATTGGTTTTCCTGTTTTGATTAAAGCCAGTGCAGGTGGTGGTGGGAAAGGGATGCGTATAGTAAGCAATGTCGAAGAGTTTGAGTCGCAAATGAACATGGCACAAAGTGAAGCGCTAAGTTCGTTTGGTGATGACAGCGTTTTCATTGAAAAATATGTGGCCGCCCCAAGACACATCGAAATTCAATTGATGGCAGACAATTACGGCAATGTTTGTTACTTGTTTGAACGTGAATGTAGCATACAAAGACGTCACCAAAAATTAGTAGAAGAAGCACCAAGTGCTGTATTGACTGAAGAGTTAAGAAAAAAAATGGGAGAGGCTGCAGTAAATGTTGCCAAAGCCGCTAAATATTCAGGGGCAGGAACTGTTGAGTTTTTGCTTGACGAGAAGCTTAATTTTTATTTCCTTGAAATGAATACCAGATTGCAAGTAGAACATCCTGTTACGGAACTAATTACGGGCTTGGATTTGGTAAAAGAGCAAATAAGAGTGGCAGAAGGACATCCATTAAGCTTTACTCAAGACGATTTAAAAATAAATGGTCACGCCATTGAATTAAGAGTTTGTGCCGAAGATCCTTTAAATAACTTTTTGCCAGACATCGGAACATTGTCGACCTACAGAGTGCCTATGGGCCCGGGAGTAAGGGTAGACGATTGTATGGAAGAGGGAATGGAAATTCCTATTTACTATGACAACATGATTGCCAAGCTAATAGTTTGGGCAGAAACCAGAGACTTGGCAATGTCGAAAATGAAACGTGCTATTACTGAATACAAAATTTCTGGTGTTGCTAATACATTGCAATTCGGTTATTGGGTGATGGAAAATGAACATTTTATCAATGGACAGTTTGATACCAAGTTTATTGACAATTACTTTAAACCAGAGGAATTAAAAGTTCCTCAAAATCCTAAACTTGAAGAAGCGATGTCTATATTAGTCGCTCATTTGCACCACAGTAAAGGAAATTCTTCTGTTACAGCAGAACAAACCAAGGAGGAAGCCTCTCAGTGGTATCAAAACCGAAGACAGATGCGATAGGTGTAATAGATAGGTCTAAAATTAATTTGTAAACTTAGTTTTATGTACGTATATTTGTACATATTTAAGTACAAAACTAGATTCATTAACATGCTAATTACCTCTATTTCAGATTTTAGAAAAGACATCAAAAGATACTTTGACAAAGTCACAAAGGATTTTGAAACATTAATTATAAACCGTGGTAAAGACAATGGGGTAGTTATTATGTCTTTGGCAGAATACAATTCATTGTGCGCAACTCAACATGAACTTTCTTCAAAAAATAATGAAAGCAGATTAGATTCAGCGATTGATAAATTGAAATCAGGCAATTCAAGTCGTAAAAATCTTCTGGAGGAATGAAGTTCATTTTTGTGGATGAGTCTTGGGAGGATTATTTGTATTGGCAAAAGAACGACAAATCTAAATTGAAACGTATTAATGAATTGCTAAAAGACATATCGAGAAGTCCTTTTTCTGGTATAGGAAAACCAGAACCTCTAAAATATAAATATTCAGGATTTTGGTCGCGCAGGATAGATGATGAACATCGTTTGATTTATCAAGTTAAAGAGGATGAAATATTGATTGCGAAGTGTCGATTTCACTACGATTAAAAGTCTAAACGTTAACATTGTTTAGGATTCACGCTCCTTATTCTTTCTTTTTTATTGAATAAAGTTATATTTGTAATAATAATAGACTTTTTCAAAATGATAAAATTACCATCACTAATACTGCTAACCTTGTTTTCTATACTTAACATTCATGGAACAGAGGTGCCCAAATGTGTTTTGTCGGGAGAAATTAAAAATCCTGTTTCCGACTCCTTGTTTATAGAGAATGACAACGGTGAATTGGTTAAGGCAATCCGCTTGGATAAGAAAAAAACATTCAGAGTGGAACTGAAAGTGGTAGAAGGTTATTATACCATTGGAGATAATAGTGAGCATACCCAGCTTTTTCTAAGTCCTGGATTTGATTTAAGCATTTTTATTAATACTAAAGCGTTTGATGAATCAATCGTTTTTAAAGGGATAGGAGCCGTAGAAAATAATTTTTTAGCAAAATTTTATTTGTTGAATGAGAGTTTGGAAAACTTAAAATTTTACGGCTATTATGCTAAATTAAATGAAACTCCTTTTTTGAAATTAATGGATTCAGTAAGGGTTTTAGAAATGAATTTGTTGAATAGCAATAAGGAAATAATGTTGAGCCGTTTTTATGATATTGAGGCAATGAAAATCAATTACGATTATCGCATGAAATTGAATGAGTATGAAAGCCTGCACAGATATTTAACAGGCAATAATGACTTTAAAGTTTCTCCCCTTTTCCCTGACCCTTTTGAAGGTATAGATTTGAATAATCCCGATTGGTTTAATATCTATGAATATTCAGGTTTAATTGAAGCCTATATATGGCGATTGGCAGATAATGATTACAAAGAAAAGTTAGATACAAATTACCATCTTTTGTTTTATAAGAATTTGGAATCAAAGATTGTTTCTCCTGTGTTAAAAGAACAATTTGCTTATAAAATTGGTAAATATAGCTTGATGAATGTTATAAATATGGAAGCTGTTTATCAAAAAACAATTTCACTGATACAATCTCCTGAAAAGAAAAATGAAGTTATAGCGATTTATAATAAAATAAACTTGCTTCAAGCGGGATATCCATCGCCTGATTTTAAGTTCAAAGACAAATCTGGAAAGGCTTATCAGTTGTCTGATTTTAAAGATAAATACATTTACATTGATGTGTGGGCAACATGGTGTGGTCCTTGTTTGGGCGAGATTCCTGCTTTGAAGAAATTAACAGACACTTTGGTTTCAAAAGACATTGTTTTTGTGAGTATTTGCGTCTTCGATGAAAAGGCGTCGTGGGAAAAAATGGTTGAGAAAAAGCAGTTAAAAGGCATTCAATTGTTTGCAGAACAGGGTAAAAATTCTTTTGTCGATGAATACATGATACAAGGAATTCCTCGTTTTATTTTGTTAGACAAATCAGGTCGAATTATTGACGCCAATGCCAAACGTCCTTCAGAACCGTTGTTGCTGAAAGAGTTGACAGATTTGTTGGATTAAGTTTTTTTGCAATTGCCACAACTGCGGTCGTTTGCAAGGGTCTTTAAATCGAACCATTTTGCTTGTCTAAGTGTCAACCTTTTTCTTTAAATTTGCCCCTTTATGTCAAAAGTTAGAGTAAGATTTGCCCCTAGTCCCACTGGGCCGCTACATATTGGAGGTGTTAGAACCGCTTTGTTCAATTATTTGTTTGCCAAACAAAACAATGGAGACATGATATTGCGTATCGAAGATACCGATCAGGCTCGATTTGTTGAGGGTGCCGAACAGTATATCGTTGAAGCATTGTCATGGGCGGGAATTAAATTTGACGAAGGAACCCATGTAGGTGGTCCATGTGAGCCATACAGACAGAGTGATAGAAAGGCGATGTACAGACAATATGCCGATCAACTTTTGAATTCTGGTCATGCTTATTATGCTTTCGATACTGCCGAAGAGTTAGATGAAATGAGAGAGAAGTTAAAAGCAGGAGGAATGGCGCCACAATACGATGCCGTAAGTCGTATGAGTATGAAAAACTCATTAACCCTATCTGAAGATGAGGTTCAAAAACGATTGGCAGCAGGGGAGCCTTATGTTATTCGAATCAAGTTGCCAAGAAAAGAAGAAGTGCGTTTCCATGACTTAATTAGAGGTTGGGTGATTGTACAAACTTCGGCAATGGATGATAAAGTGTTGTTTAAAAGTGATGGAATGCCTACTTATCATTTGGCCAATGTGGTGGATGATTACAACATGAAAATTACTCACGTTATTCGCGGTGAGGAATGGTTGCCATCGGCCCCTTTGCATGTTATGTTATATCAGTTTTTTGGTTGGTTGGATGTTATGCCTAAATTTGCCCATTTACCTTTGATTTTAAAGCCTGATGGCAATGGTAAGTTGAGTAAAAGAGATGGTGATAGATTAGGTTTCCCTGTATTTCCGCTTGAGTGGAAAGACCCAAGTTCAGGCGAAATTAGCAGCGGTTACCGCGAAAGAGGTTACGAGCCTGAAGCGGTAGTAAATATGTTGGCATTACTTGGTTGGCATACTTCGGACAATCGCGAAATATTCAGCATGGAAGAATTAATCCAATTGTTTAGTTTGGAAAAAATTAGCAAAAATGGCGCAAAATTCGACCCAGAAAAAGCCAAATGGTTCAATCACCAACATTTGTTGCTAAAAACCAACGAATCAATAGCGGAAGAAATTATAGAAGAATGTAAGGCAAATGGCATTGATACCGATGTTAACTACTTGAGTAAAGTAGTAGGATTAATGAAAGAAAAAGTGAATTTTAAACATGAAATACTTGCAAAAGCTAAATTTTTCTTCAATGTACCTGCAGCTTATGATGAACAAGTAGTTGCTAAAAAATGGACTGCTGCTGCAGTTGACTTTTTAGCCGATTTTGCACAAAGAATAAGTGTGTTAACCTGCCCAATGGCAACAGATTTGGAGCAAATTTTTAAAGATTTGGCCGCTGAGAAAAATGTTGGAACAGGTGCAGTAATGCAACCCTTAAGATTGGCAATAAGTGGAGAGGGTGGAGGACCGCCATTGTTTGAAATGTTAAGCTTAATTGGCGTTCAAAGTTGTGCGGAAAGAATTGGATTAGCTATTCAGAAATTGCCCCTTAACCAAAATTCATAAACGTTGAAAGGTTTTGTTTTTATATGGTTGGTATTGGGATTAAGCAGTTGTCAAATGATGCTGTTTACCGATATCCCCGGTATGAAAATGAAACAATATCCAAAAGAATTGTCAGGCACTTATCAATACATTCAAAAAGGCAAAAATCAAGCCGATACACAAATTATCACAGTATCGGAACATGTCGTTGAAATGAATATGCCTTTCATTGAGCGCTTGGTTTCATTAAATGACACAGATGTTTTAATGAGCCATTTTGGGCATTTTTACTTCTTGAATTTCAAGAAAGATTCAATTGGTAATCAACAAGCTTGGCTTATCTATCCTTTCAAGTTTGATGAAAAGAATTTGTATATATATCCACTTATGTTGGACAATAAGTCAAGCAAAAGAATGATAAAATGTGGAATAGAGCCTGAAAAAAAAGCAGGTTTTTTTCGAATGGACAATGAGGCTTTTAAAAAGTATTGTCAAAAGTATTTAAAGAAACGACACGCAACCAAATTAAAAAGAATTAATTAATAGAATGACTCAAAATCAAAGACCTATCAGAGTGTTAATTGCCAAAGTTGGATTAGATGGCCATGACAGAGGTGCCAAAGTTATTGCAAGCTCATTAAGAGATGCCGGTATGGAGGTTATTTATACGGGATTAAGACAAACGCCCGAAATGGTTGTTAATGCGGCCTTACAAGAAGATGTTGATGTGATAGGAATTAGTATTTTATCTGGCGCCCACAATACTGTGTTCCCTAAAGTTATTCAGATTATGAAAGACAAAGGTTTGAATGATGTTCTTTTGATTGGCGGAGGTATTATTCCCGACGATGACATGCACACCTTAAACCAACAAGGCGTTGCTCAACTTTTCCCTCCAGGAACCAATACGGTAGATATTGTTAGCTATATCAAAGAGTGGGTTGCCAAAAATAGAAGTTTTTAAAGGCCTAATTAGGTCTCTGTTTTCAACAATATCGCTTTTATGATTTCACACTAGCACGGTACCATTTTTCGGGTACTTCTCCCATTTTTGCTATGTCGTAATCAGCCTCATTGCACCCCACAAATTTAATAACTTTCTTTTTTTGAGGCTGTTTGTCTGGTACTTGCATCCACCATCTGCCTGTCGCTAAACTGTTTATAAACAACATGTCTTCGCCGTTTTCTCCATGACATTTATAAACAATGAAGTTTCTGCTTTTTATGTTGGGATGGTCGTTAAAACGATTGTCAATGCCGTTTAATAAATACCATATCATTTGTGCTGCTTGCATTTGGTCGGTTTCGTTTTCCTTATTCAAACTAAAATTGTTGAGAAGATAAACGCCGATGTGATTCGAAATGCCTGCATAACGGCAAATAACACAAGCTTCGTGGTTTGTTAGTCCGTTTGGTAATGATTCGCTAGCCGATGCAAAATCCTTGTGTGCAATAGCTCTAAAATCAAATTCAAATAAATCTGCTTGACGAAGCAATGGTTCTGTTTCAGCAATATTGTTTCTTGTATGCCCAAGTCCCATGTTTTCGCAAAAATGGTCGGAACATTCTTGAATGCTATCCAAAGTGTTCAAAAAGGTTTGAGTGCCAATAAATGAACTGTGAAAATGCTTGTTTTTCTTAAGGAGTTGTTTGGTAATTGAGTCTGCTTTAAGGTCGATGTATGGCGACACCAATGCGTAATCGATACTGCTGAAGTTGACCCCATTTAGCAATGCGCTGCTGTAATTCATGGATTCACCTATGACAATCGGAATAACATTGTTTTCTCTTAAAATAATAAGGCACTCTGCCAATCCAGCATTGATATTGGCAACAGTGTTTTGGTGTTTTAAATTACCCAAATCAGCAATTTCTATTCCTGAAAATTGGAAACTGTATTGGTATAAATGTTTTCTGATTAAATCAGCATTTGGGCCTATCCCAATTATAGCAACGTCCAAGCCACTTAATGATGGAAATGAGGTCGTGTTTAGTTGGATATTGGCACTTATTATCCCTTTATTTTTCTTCTTAATCAGGGTTTTGCTAATCGGTTCAAAAAATGATTCAATCATGATTTCAATATTCCAAATAAAATGCGACTTTTGTTGTATTAAAATTTCAACATGTTTGTAGTTACAGGTGCCAATGGTTTTTTGGGGAGTTATGTCGTTTGTTCTTTGTTAGACAAAGGATTGGAGGTTATGGCATTGCGTAGAGACAAGTCGGACATGTCTGAATTTAATGACATTTTTTCTCAACAATTTGGTGTTCCCTATCAGCAACATCCACTTTTGAAATGGAAAGAAGTTGATTTATTGGATATTTTGGGCCTCGATGAATGGCTTTTGCCTTCTCATATTGTTGTTCACTGTGCCGCCCAAGTGAGTTTTTTGCCAAAAGACAAAATGGCTATGACTGTTTCGAATGTCGATGTGACCAAAAATTTGGTTGATGCTTGTATCAAAGCTTCTGTCAAAAAAATGGTTTATGTAAGTAGTACTGCCGCTATTGGAAGATCTAAGGCTCTGCAAAACATTGATGAAGAATGTTATTGGGAAGACTCTGAGTTTAATTCGGATTACGCCATTAGTAAACACAATGCTGAACTCGAAGTTTGGCGAGGGATAGAGGAAGGACTTAATGCAGTGATAGTAAACCCCTCTATTATTTTGGGTTATGGCAATTGGGCAAAAGGTTCTTGTGCTTTATTCAAGTCTGTAGCCTCAGGAATGAAATTTTACACCAAAGGAGTGAATGGATTTGTTGGAGTAAAAGATGTGGCTGAACTTATTTATATCCTCTCACAAACTGATATCAAAGGACAACGCTTTATTGTCAACTCTGAAAATTGTACTTATCAGTTTGTTTTTAATACGATGGCAAGAGCACTCGGAAAAGCAGAGCCAACATTCGAGATAAAACCACAGTATGAATGGTTTTTTAAATTAGGAATCAGGTTTATGCACTTGTTTGGTGTCTCTAAAACGATTAATGCGCAAACCATCCATACTTCTTTGAATCAGTTTAACTATTCTTCAGACAAAATTCGCAAACAATTGGATTATACTTTTCAGCCTATTCAAGCGGTTATTCAAGAAACGGCGCAAAAATACCAATCCAAATAAGCGTTTACCAGTTTGCCTCAGGATAAGCGCGCGGTAAATATTGCATGTCGGCAAGTATATAGCCTAAATGCTCGGTATGGATTCCTTTTTTACTTCCTGTTTGCATATAGCTGTCAGAAGGAATGTTGATGTTAGCAGCACTCAAAACTTCTATCACCATTAAGTGCCACTCACTGTTTAATAGGCTGCTGTTGACCCCAATTTGTAAATCATACATGGCTTCGTCTGTTGTATCCATTTCGAACAATTCACCTGTGTACATCCAACAATCATTGATGGCTTTTTGCATTTTATAATGGCTTTCGTGGGTGCCATCGCCCAATTTAATAACCCAATCTGAAGCGTGTTTTAAATGGTATTTAATTTCCTTTATCGCTTTTTGTGCAATTGCGGCAAGTCTTTCATCTTTACTATTCAATAGTTTGGTGTAAAACAGAAACTCATAGCTAGAAAACAAAAACTGCTTTGCCATGGTATCTGCAAAATTGCCATTGGGAAGTTCAGTTATAAGGTGGTTGTAAAAATCCCTCTCTTTGCGTTTATATGCTAAGTCATCTTCGCTTTTACCCGTGCCATCAATTTCGGCAGCATAGTTTAATAACAGTTCAGCCCTTCCTATGTAGTCCAAAGCAAAATTCGTAAGTGCCAAATCTTCTTCTAAAATAGGGGCTTTGCTGCACCATTCTCCCAAGCGATGCCCCATAATTAAGGCATTGTCTCCCAATCTTAATACATAATTATACAATTGATTCTTCATGTTTTAAATATGTTTGGCTCCTTCGGGCATGGTGTAAAAAGTAGGATGTCTGTAAATTTTGTCATTTGAAGGCTCGAAAAGTAAATCGGAATCCAAAGGATTGGAAGCCACTATACAATCCGAAGGCACTATCCACAAACTAGTTCCCTCATTTCTGCGGGTGTAAGCGTCTCTTGCATTCAACATCGCATTTTCCTTGTCCGACCCATGGACACTGCCCGCATGTTTGTATGGCATCCCAGGACTTGGTTGAATAAACACCTCCCAAAGAGGCCATTGTGTATCTGTTATTGTTTCCATTCTGTTAATTGAGTGTGTTGTTGATTCTTTTTATATTGATGTGCCATAGCGGCTTTTCTTACCCATTCTCCCTCTTGGTGAACTTGAATGTGGTGGTTTAATCTTTGCTTATTGCAGGGGCCTTCACCATTAATAACTCTGTAAAATTCCTCCCATTGAATGTCTCCGTGGTCGTAAGATTTTTTTGATTCATTCCATTTTAAATCTTTATCGGGAACCGTTAATCCAATTAATTCAGCTTGCGGGACTGTTTTATCTATGAATTTTTGTCTTAATAGGTCGTTGCTTTGACGCTTTATTTTCCATTTCATTGCATTGCCAGTGTTGGGAGAATCGGTGTCATGAGGTCCAAACATCATTAATGCCGGCCACCACCATCGGTTCATAGCATCCTGTGCCATTTCTTTTTGGTCGGCAGTGCCATTCATCATTTTTGCCATTATCTCATACCCCTGACGCTGGTGAAAACTTTCTTCTTTACAAATTCTAACCATTGCTCGGGCGTATGGTCCGTAAGAGGTTTTTTGAAGGGATACTTGGTTTACAATAGCAGCCCCATCTACCAACCATCCTATAGCGCCAATGTCTGCCCAAGTTAAAGCAGGATAATTAAATATACTGCTGTATTTGGCTTTGCCTTCGTGTAAATGTTTTATTAGCTCATCACGACTTATTCCCAATGTTTCGGCCGCAGAATATAAATACAAACCATGTCCACCCTCGTCCTGAATTTTGGCTAATAGGATTTTTTTGGCCCTTAAGCTAGGTGCGCGACTTATCCAATTGCCCTCGGGTTGCATGCCTATTACTTCAGAATGGGCGTGTTGCGAAATTTGTCTGATTAAATGTTTCCGATAATCATCAGGCATCCAATCTCTTGGCTCAATGTTGATGTCTTGTTCTATCTTTTGCTCAAATAAAGATAAGTCGGAGTTGTTACTTAACATACTTGCAATCTTCATCATAAATTTAAATAGTCTGGATGACCGTGGTCAATATTCGAGAATGATTATGCTCAGTTTTGGTATGGTTTGTGCAAATATCACAGGAATGAAAGGGTTGAAAATAATTTCATATTGCATTATAATCGTGCTTTTTTTGTCCTGTCAGCCTGCTAATAATCAGAAAAGTTTAGAGCAAAAAATTGATTCGCTTAACAATCAATTGGGGGAAATTCAAGCCAAGTTGGATTCTACCTTTTATAAAATGGAAAGGCAAAAATCTGAAGCTATAAAACCAAAAAGTAAAGTTGAAGCAATAAAACAAACCTCTAAACCCAAACCCATTATTATTACACCCAAGCCTATTGAAAACAAAAGGAAGTCGATAGAAGATACTATTTATCATTATTACAAGGATGGTAAAATTTCAGTTAAAGTTTCACCAAGAGTGGATGGTCGACAAGCAATATTTATTTATGGAAAAAAAGGTGAGTTGCACTTGCAATTAGAAAGCGTGTTTTTGAGTTATTCTGTGTCGCATGACTTGAAATTTAGGGCAGATGGGTCGTTGGAAAAAATAAAGGAACACCACAATCCTGGAGCTAGTATGTATTGGAGTGAATGTGAATTAACCTTTTCGCAATGGAATATGCCACAATGGAAAAGCTGTCAGCAATACCCAATTAGATCATTGGATGACTATAACAATAACCGTTATTATTGGGATGTAAATAACAAAACTTGGGTCAAACAGGAAATAGTCAGAGAACAAAATGTTCCCCAAAATCGTTCAAATCAATAATTATTCTCCCTCATTTTTGTCTTTTGGGACAATGTTATACCAATCTATTTGGCGAGAGAAATACATCACTAATCCAAGGATTATAAATATTCCAATACTGCCTATCAGCAATGAGTAGTCTTGCAATTGAATAATGACGAAAATAAAGGAATACAAAATAACCAAAATACTGCTAATTAGATAAGTCAGTTTGCTCGATTTTAATATGGCTTTTATGTATCCAGCAATGAGTAACAATGTAGATAATGCCGAAATTATAAAGGATAAGTTGAATTTTACATGTTCGGATATAGACAATAATAAAGTATAAAATACAATCAATGCAATACCAACTAAAATGTATTGAATTGGGTGAATAAATATTTTGTTTAGTATTTCAATAAAGAAGAAAGTGAGGAATGTAAATACAATGAATAAAATGGCATATTTTATTGAGCGATATGTTTTTTGATAACTGTCAACAGGGAGTAGTAAATCTATTCCAAAGGCTGAAGGATTAATACTGTACTCGCTGTTTAGCCACATTTGAGGGAAGTTTCTGTTTAGGTGTAAAATATTCCAATTTGCCGTAAATCCCGTGTCTGAAGTCGTTCTGCTGTCAGGTAAGAATGAGCCATTAAAACTTGGATTTTTCCATGAAGAATGAATGTTTACATCGGTTGTTTTTCCGAGTGGCGTAAAGTATAATTTTTGACTCCCCTTTAAGTTGATATTAAAAGAAAAGTCATATTTCATGCTGTCGTCAACAGTGACTTGAATGGGAGCATTAATACCGCTTTTTACCACATCATTGCTTATAACTCCTGGGTTGAAAGAATATTCTTTGTTGTTCCAAGTCAGCTTAATTTGTTGTTCTATTCCTCTTAAGTCATCTATGCCACAAGTGATGTGTGCTTCGTCCAATAATAAATTGGCCTTGTCTATATCAAAATTAGAAAGTTGAAGGTTGTCAAAACTACCCGATAATTCTATCTTTGAATTGTAAACGACAATTTCGTAAATGCCTCTGTTTCTTTGTTCAGGTAATATTTCACCCTTTATGTTTAGTTGGTTGGGAAGTATGTGAATATAGTCTTTTACTTTTATTATTCTTTCTGCTTCTCTGTTGTTTTGTTCTTTTACAAATTTGTAATAGGGAATGGTAATAATTGGTCCAGAAATGGTTTGTTCTTCACCCCATTTTGAGCTAACCTCAGTAATGGCTTCTTCTTGAGTGGTTTCACGTTCTGTAATTAAGTTTTGTATAGATACCGTAGGTATTAATAACAAAATGATAATAATGATAATTGATCCTATTTTGAAGTAAAGATTGCTTTTTAGACTAGACATAATTGTATTATTAAAGAATGGGAGCAAACATAAAATAAATAGAGAATGCTTAATTAAGTTTCTGATTAACAGAGTTTAATTAACGATAAATGGGTTTGGATTAAGTTCTTTTCGATTGAAAAAAAGTTTGCATCAATTCTCTACATTCTGACTCTAAGTAACCGCCCGTTACTTCAATTTTATTAGTGAAATTGTCTGAATTAATGTGTTTACTGTATCCTGTTTTGGGTTCAAAGGCGCCAAATACTACTTTGGAAATTCGACTGTGTTTAATAGCACCCATACACATTACGCAGGGTTCCACCGTAACATACAAAGTGCAATCATCCAAATATTTAGTGTTAAGATGGTTGGAAGCAGAAGTAATGGCAAGCATCTCGGCATGTGCGGTTACATCTTTTAATGTTTCAGTTTGGTTGTGCCCTTTGCCAATAATTTGATTATTGCAAACCACTACCGCCCCAATTGGGACCTCATCTAGGTCATAAGCTTTCTGTGCTTCAGCTATGGCCTTGTTCATAAATAAGGTGTTGTAGTCTAATAAATCCATAGGCAATGATACAATTTTTTGTGAACTTTATATGGATGAAATTCGTTAAACGGTTAAACCCATTTTAGGCATTAAAACGTTGTTGCGAAAGAAAATAGGAAACTAATTTAAAGAGATTTAGTTCGTAATGGATTTTTAAATGCTTAATCTGTTTTATAGCGAAAATGATGAAAACCAGCCTTTTTTTAAGGCAATTTTAACAGCATCTACTTTGGTGCAAACATGGAGCTTCTCGTAAATATTTGCAATGTGTTTTCTGACTGTATGAGGGCTAATAAATAACTGATTGGCAACCACTTTATAGTCGAGCCCATCAACCAATAGTCGCAAAATATCCATTTCCCTTTTGCTCAATTGATACTCGTCTTCGGGTTCTGCAGGTATTTCTTTGACTTGGTTTTTACTAATCAATAAATTAAGCGCTTTTCTGGCAATTCGTGGAGACATAGGTGCTCCTCCAAATGATAATATTTCGTCTATGCTTTTGTATATAACGTCAGCCGACTCTTCTTTAAGTAAATACCCATTTGCACCAGCAATAATGGCTTCAAAAATTTTATCGTCATCGTCAAAAATTGTCATCACCAAATATTTAATATCGGGAAATTCTTTTTTGCTCAATTGTATGGCTTCAATCCCATTCATTATGGGCATGTCCAAATCCATTAACACAATATGTGGGTGCTCCTTACTTGGTGTTTTACGAAGTTTATTTAAAAAAGATTTGCCATTGTCGGCCTCAAATAATATTTCAAGTTCAGGGATATTATTGACACGCTCTATAATAGATTGTCTATTACTGCTTTTGTCATCAACCACTGCAATGCGAATCGTTTCCGTCATTTTACAAAACTAGGATTTATATACTCTAAAAAAATGACTCATTTGCGTGATTTTTTCTAATTGTTTTTTAATTTAATAGAAATAGAAGTTCCTTGTTCTATCTGTGACTTTAAATCAAAAATTACCCCAATTTCATCTGCCCTGCTTTTCATATTTTCTAAACCAAAATGGCCATTTTCTTTAATGCCGTTAATATCAAACCCAATGCCATCATCTTTAATTTCTATACAAAAGGCGCAATCTTCGCTATTGCTAAATAAGATATTGATGTTTTTTGCTTTGCTGTGTTTAAGGGCATTGCAAAAAGCCTCTTGGCAAAGACGGAATAAATTGAGCGCTTGTATAGGTTGTAAGGTGTATTCGTGGTCAAAGTTTTCTTTAATTTTATAACGGATATCGGGGTTAATGGGATGTATTTTATACGCAAATGATTTGAATTTATCAGAAAAGTCGGTTAGCGTAATATGTTCGTTGTTTAATGCCCACACTGTTTCTCTTAAAGAAAGAATAGCTTCATTACTTGCCTCTAACAAGGACATTATTTTGTTGTTGTTTGGATCCTTTTCACTCAATAGTTTTAAATGGCTCGACAAATAGGTAAGTTGAGCCCCCACATTGTCATGTAGTTCGTGCGAAATGTCTAACCTTTGCTTGTGTTGAATCGCTTTTAAACGGGTTTCGTTTCGGTATTGTTCAATTAATTGCCTACGCTTTAAATAGAGGAATACAACGGTAATTGTAAGCATAGAGAAAAACGCAATCGTGTAAATATTTCGTTTTCTGTTTTGTAGTATTTTTTCTTTGTTCTTTAATTCTAACTTCTGAATAATGTTATTCGTTTTTAAGATGTTATTTTCGTTTTCTTTTCTCTCCAAACCATATTGAGCTTCAAGTTTGGCGATTTTTGCATTTAAGTCACTTTGTAAGAAAGAGTCTTTCAGTGAAATGGCCTCACGGTACATCAATGAAGCTTTTTTAAAGTTTCCTTCGCTTTTATAAATGTCTGCTATTCTAACAAGAATACTGTTTTTTATTTTAGGGTTGGTAATTTCAGGAATCAAAGGTTCCGCTTTTCTTAAATATATTTGAGAAGATTTGCTGTCTTTTAATAAGTCATACATCATTGCCAAATTTCCGTAATTGTCAGCCAAAGCATTTGAGTTTTCATTTTCTTGATTGAATAACATTGCTTTTTTTACCATTTCTATCCCCGACATATGGTCGCCTGTTTGACTGTATAGTAATCCTAAGTTATTGTAACTTTTTCCAACATTGTATAAATCATTGTGTTTTTCATAAATACTAATAGAGGCCTTTTCTAAAACAATACAAGTGTCAAATCTTTTGAGTTCAGAGTACACATTAGAAAGATTGCTGTAAACATTGGCTTTGCCTATTTGATTGTCAGAACTGTCATAAAAACTAATTGCTTTTTGGAAATTGAAAATGGATTTATCGTAACTGCTCATTTCGTAATACAATAAGCCTATGTTGTTATAGCAATTGCCTAAAAACAAATACAGTTTAATGTCCTCCAAGGGTTTTATCGCTGCTTGAAAATGACTCAAAGCATTGTAATAATCGCTTTTGTTTAAATAAGTCAAACCCAAATTACTGTAACAAGCGCCAATTCCTTTTTTGTTTTTTATTTTGGAATGAAGTTTAAGCGCTTTTTTATAATAAAAAATGGCGCTGTCAAATTTTCCAACGACATCATAATAAATGCCGATTCTTCCATAAGAACTGGCTATGCCACGGATAAATCCAATTTTATTTGCCAAGTTAAGGGCTTGATTTGCCTTCTTTAATGCTTCTTTTGGTTCGCTGTATACAAGTTCCACACTTTGAGTATTTAGATTTTCAATGGCAATGGAATCTTGGATAAAAGAAGATTGAGCCTGCAAGTTATAAAGTGGCTTAAATAATAAAAAGACTGTAAAATATAGTACAATAAACTTACGCATGACTTAAATTCGTGGTAAAAATAACACATTTGTGTTATTTTTAACGAACAAAATTATTTAGTATGTTTGTGGCATTCAAAATAAGAAAAAAAATAGTATGAAAAAATCAGCACTAAACTTTGTCGTATTGCTTGGAATGATTCTCCTAGCATCTTGCGGTGGTCAAATTAGATTAACCGAGACTGAATCAATTGGTAAAGACGCAGTAAAAAATTCTGTATGTGAAAATGATGACATTAAGGTTACTTATGACATGTGGGGAGAAAATGGAATAATGTATTTCTCTTTATATAACAAAACAGACAAACCAATGTACATCGATTGGAAACGTTCTGTATTTATTTACAACGATTGGAAAAACAACTATTGGGTTGAAAAAACAACAACAGAATCTTACTTAGTGCCTTCAGGTGCTGGTAGAAATATTACTTATGCCAATAAAGTATCTACTGTAACTGCAGAAAGAGTAACTTTTATTCCGCCAAAAACTTATGTTTCTGTGCCTATGACTTATGTTATTTTCAACAATATTACTCAAGTTAATACCGCTACAACTGGTGATAACAAAGCTTCTGTATTAATTACAGACAATTTGAAAATGGATAAAACAGCTACTAAAGTGAAAATTCCAAGTACAACAGGAAAAGGAAATGTTAATGCTTATCAAAAAACATACTCTTCTGAAACTACACCTGCGCGTTTCAGAAATTTCTTGACTTATTCTTCTAACGAGAATTTCTCAACTGAAAAATACATTGAAAACGAATTTATCATCAGCAAACACACTCAAATGTCAACTAAAAACTTCTTTGGGAAAGCTACTAAAGTGAAAGTAACTGCTAAAACATTTGGTGCAAAATCTAAAGCTAAAGTAAAAGTTTATGACTCTCCATACAGAAATGGAAGTAGCTTCTACAAAACTTTAATTCAAGTGAAGTAACACCATCTTCTTATATTTTAAAAAAAGAGCTTATCATTGCGATAAGCTCTTTTTTTGTTGTTTTTTATCTTTCTATTTTAGTTGTATTTTGCAACCTTTAAAAATGAATCAATCCACTAAAAATGCGTTTGTGCAATTGCACGTTGCGGTATTTATATTTGGCTTCACAGCCATATTAGGTAAAATGATTACACAAGATCATTTTACTATCGTTTGGCATCGCATGTGGATAGCAGCGTTTGGTTTTTTATTGTTCCCTCAGTTTATCAAAACGCTATTTAAAACCTCTCTTAAGCATTTTGTTTATTTGTTAGGAATTGGCTGCTTGGTTGCTATTCACTGGATTACTTTTTATGGGTCTATTAAAATAGGTGACAGTGCCTCACTTACCCTCGGTTGTTTTGGCTTAACTAGCACTTTTACATCGATACTTGAACCCCTTATTTATCGCAAAAAATTTGAAGTTTTGGAGCTTTTGCTCGGATTAATGGCTTTAATAGGTATCGCTATTATTGCGTATTTCTCGCCTGATAATGCAGGTGTTGGAAATTATCCATTAGCCATTATTGTGGGTGTGTTTTCTTCATTTGTAGCGGCCCTTTTCTCAACCATTAATTCTACTTTGGCTAATAAAATTGATACCAAAGTAATGACTTTCGCCGAACTATTGGGTGGTTTTCTTTTCTTAAGTATATTCTTGGTTTTAAGTCTAGATATTCCCTATATCCTTCCAATAGATTCGTTCATGAAAATTCCTTTAACAGACTATCCTATGTTTATCAATTCTCCATACGCTGATATAATATGGATGCTTATTCTGTCTTTGGTTTGTACCAATATCGCCTTTGTGCTAAACCTAAATGCCATGAAAAAAGTTTCGGCATTTACAGCCAATTTAGCCATTAATCTAGAGCCTGTTTATGGAATCATTTTAGCCGCTTTCCTACTTAAAGAACACCATTTTTTAAATCCATACTTTTATTTTGGTGCAGGCATCATTTTATTAAGTGTACTTATTCATTCTATTGTTAAATACCGTGCTAGAAAATATCAATCAAATAATTAAAAACAGAAGGAGCATTTACCCTCGCGAATTCAATGGCAATCCAGTTTCGGATGAAGTCATTCAAGTGCTTTTGGAAAATGCGAATAATGCACCTAATCACAAGTCTAATTACCCTTGGCGATTCGTGGTTATAACAAAAGAATATGTGCCTCAATGGATTCAAAAGGCCATTGAAATTACTAACGCATCTGAGCCCAATGCGTCTGAGCAAAAAATAAGTAAGTTGACCAATATGGCCTCTCAAATTGGCGCTTGTATCGCTATTGTTTGGGATAAGGAGGAAGTGAATAAACACGAAATTGAAGATGTGTGCGCCATAGCATGCGCTGTCCAAAATATGTATTTAAGTTTGTCGCAGTTCGAGCATGTGGGTGGCTATTGGAGTACTGGTCTTGGAACCTACCATCCTTCCATGTCAGACTTTTTGAAATTAACCCCACAACAGCAATTGCTCGGTTTTTTTGTATTGGGTGAAGTTGACCATAAACGTACCGAAGGAGTGAAAAAAAATGTAAATCAGTTTGTGAGATATTTTAACGAATAAATGACCTTTAACTCCATTCCATTTGTTTTATTTGTTCTGCTTTTTTTTCTTGTTTGGGCAAGAATAAAGCAAAATAATACACATAAATGGTTGTGGATTGTGTTAATGTCTTCTGTGTTTTATGCATGGTGGGATTGGCGTTTTTTAATTATCCTGTTTGCTACTGGGGCTATTGATTATTATTCGGGAAATAAAATTATAAAAAACCCACAATACAAAAAAGTATGGCTTTGGGTTTCTTTGGGTTCCAATATTCTCTCTTTAATAGCCTTTAAATACAGCGCTTGGCTTGCCGGTCTGTTTGATCAGTTGTTTCATACTCAAGTTGCCCAAGCATTGCCCGCATTTACATTGGTTGTGCCCGTTGGAATTAGTTTTTATACTTTCAATTCCATGAGCTATACCATCGATTTGTACAGGGGGAAAGCAAAAACAGCAGACTCTTTGCTTCATTTTTTTGCATTTATTTCCTTTTTTCCTCATTTAGTTGCAGGTCCCATTATTCGTGCTAAAGATATTTTAGGTCAATTAAGCCGAAATGTTACTGTGAACTATTTGCAAATCCTTAATGGGGTGAAAATAATTATTTGGGGCTTTTTTCAAAAAATGGTATTGGCAGATAATTTAGCTGTTTTTGTGAATGAAAAATTTCAAGATGTAAATGCCACAAGTGATTCACTAACTTGGTGGCTTTGTATGCTCGGCTTTACTTTCCAAATCTATTTCGACTTTAATGGCTATTCTACTATAGCACGTGGATTGGCAAAATGTTGCGGTATTCATTTTAAGCTCAATTTCAACCAGCCTTATCGCGCTCTTTCTTTTCGTTCATTTTGGCAAAAATGGCATATTTCGCTCTCTAGCTTTTTTAAGGATTATGTCTACAAATCATTGGGAGGTAATAAAGGGAACAGGTGGCAAACCGAAATCAATAAGTGGACTACTATGCTCGTTTCAGGAATATGGCACGGAGCCAACTTAACATTCTTGTTTTGGGGAGCTATTCACGCATTTTTTCTTACTGTAGAATCATTATTTAAAGCCAAATTTAAAGTCAAAATCCCTTCTTTTTTGTCTGCTTTTATAGTAATGCTTGGGGTTGTTTTAGCTTGGGTGTTTTTTAGAGCCAATACTCTGTCAGACGCTTTTTATGTGTTGGAAAAAATGCTGATTTTTAATTCTAATATTGAAGTAAAAACAGTTCTTTTGAGCAATGTGTTTATCTGGTTAGTCGTCTCTTTGGTGGTCGTTTATGGTCCTCGTAAAGTAAGTGTATTTGGTTTGCAAAAGCAGGTTGTTGTCCAGTCACTTTTTTGGGGACTATTGTTGCTTTCATGTATTTATCTTCGTGGTCCTGAACAACAATTTATTTATTTCCAATTCTAATGAATTCAGCTCAATTCAAAATAAAACAAGCTTTTAAAACAATCTTCGGAATTGTAGTGGTTTTTGTTTTGGGGTTGACATTGCTAGTTTGGGGAGGGCCACATCAAGCTTCTAATAAAATGATGAGTGAAGCTTTTTGGGCAAATAAGTTGGTAGATTCACCCGTGTATGACATAGTCGTGGTTGGAGATTCAAGAGTTTACAGAGGAATAAATCCGCAAATAATTGAGCAACAATTTAAGTCGAAAGTTCGTTGTTTTAATTTTGGTTTTAGTAGTGCTGGACTAGATACGATTTTACTTAATGAAGCCTGTAAAAAACTCAAAAGCAGCGGTATGAAAACCCTATTAATTGGCGTTTCTGTGAATAGTTTTTACCCCCATGCTTTAAAAAATCAACATTTTAAGGAGTGGCAGCAAAAACCCAAAAAAGAATTGTGGATTAAGCGCCATTTATACCCGCATTTAAGTCAACTAAGCCCTTACGCTCTCTCAGATTTGTATCATTTGGGGACTAATAACCAGTATTACGAGTTTTTTAAACCCCAAAGTGGGTTTGTGTATTCCTGTAATTTACCTATCGATACCAATTCAGCCATACAACCTTATCGACAGTATTTTGAACGAACCCAATGTTCTGATTTAGCGGTCAATTTGTTTATGAATAAATTGGCACAGTTGAAATTGCAAGGCTATAATATTGTTTTGTTAAGAGTGCCTGCATCCTATACAATGTGGAATATGGAAGATGGATTTTCGGGAGATATTATTAACGAATTAGAAATAAAAACATCACAACTTGGTATAAATTGGATACAAACGACACCAAGTAAACATACCTACGATGGAAGTCATTTGATTGACAAAAGCACCAATCAGTTTTCGCAATATGTAGCCAAAGAACTTATTAGTAATCTTTCAAAATGATGAGCCCTCAAAAAAACAGTGAAACCATTAAACTAATTGCAAAACAGTTGGGGTTTGACTTTTGTGGAATTTCTAAAGCTCAGTTTTTGGAAAAAGAAGCCCCTCGATTAGAAGCTTTTTTGAAACAACAATACCAAGGTAAAATGTCTTATTTGGAAAATCACTTTGACAAGCGATTAGACCCGCGATTATTGCTTGATGGGGCCAAAACAGTTGTTAGTTTAATGGTGAATTACTTTCCTAGCACAGTGGTCAAAACCACTGAGTTGAAAATAGCCAAATATGCTTATGGAGAGGATTATCACGAGGTGGTAAAGGAGAAGTGTAAGCAAATGATAGAACAGATTCAAGCGCAGATAGGAGCGGTGAATGCAAGGAGTTTTGTAGACAGTGGTCCTGTAATGGAAAGAGCATGGGCCGAAAAAAGCGGATTGGGTTGGATTGGTAAACATGGTCTTATTATTAATCCCAAAAAAGGCTCGTTTTTTTTTCTTGCTGATATTATTTTAGACTTAGAATGTCAAGAGGATGGTCCTATTAAGGACTATTGTGGCACTTGTAATAAATGTGTTGAAGCTTGTCCTACGGAGGCTATTTTGCCCAATAAAACCTTGAATGCCTCCAAATGTATTTCCTATTTAACTATAGAATTAAAGGAAGAAATTCCGACAAGCTTTGCAGGGAAAATGGACAATTGGATTTTTGGTTGTGATATTTGTCAGGACGTGTGTCCGTGGAATCGCTTTTCGACCCCACACGAGGAAGCTAGGTTTGAACCTATCAAAGGGATATTAAACAACGAAGAAAAAGATTGGATGCAAATGGAAGAGGAGGTGTTTAAGCAGGTATTCAAAAAAAGCCCAATCAAACGAACAAAATTGAACGGAATTAAACGAAATGTAACTTTTATAAAAAATAAAAACAATGAATGACTATGTATCAATTAAAAACTGGAAAGAAGACGAAAAGCCAAGAGAAAAATTACTAAAGCACGGTAAGCAAGCCTTATCAGATGCTGAACTAATTGCTATTTTATTGGGGACAGGAACCAAAGAAACGTCTGCCATTGACCTAGCTAGGGCTTTGCTGCTTTTGGGGCAAAACAATCTCAATGAATTGGCGCGACTGAGTGTAAAGGATCTATGCAAAGTGAATGGAATCGGTCCTGCTAAGGCCATCACAATTATAGCAGCCATAGAGTTGGGAGCACGCAAACAACATCTAGCAGCGGTAGAAAAACCCCAAATTAGGTCGAGCCGAGAGGCTTATTTGGTAATGAAATCAAAACTAGAGGATTTGAGTCATGAAGAATTTTGGGTTCTTACATTAGATAGAAAAAATTCAGTAATCAATACTTACCGAATAAGTGAAGGCGGAATAACAGGAACAGTCGTAGATATTAGAAAGATTCTAAAAATAGCACTCGATGACAAAAGTACAGGTATAATGCTTTTTCACAACCATCCTTCAGGCAATTTAAACCCGAGTGATGCCGATATTCAGCTCACTAAGAAAATGGCAGAAGCTGGGAAAATTATGGATATTACGGTATTAGACCATCTCATCATCACACAAACAAGCTATTTCAGTTTTTCTGACGAAGGGCGAATGTGATATTTTTTAGAAAAAATGGATAAAATTACTTACATTTGCAGATTGTTTCCAATTTAGGTGAATAGACTTTTAGCCATACTGACCATATTTATTTTTGTTTCTTGTAGCGAATACGGGGAAGTTCTTAAAAAAGGAACACTGACACAAAAATATGAATATGCCGTAAAAGCATATCAAAAGAAAGACTATGTCAGAGCGCTTCCATTGTTCGAAGAATTACTAGCCGCTTACCGTGGTCAGCCTAAAAGTGAAGAAATCTATTTTTATTATTGCTATTGTTATTTCGGTCAAGGTCAATATGAATTGGCGGCCTACCATTTCAAAAATTTTACTGAAAATTATTACAACAGTAAACACATGGAAGAATGTGCTTTTATGTACACCAAGTGTTTATACAAAGATGCTTTGCCTTATTTCTTAGATCAAACCAATACTGAAAAAGCCATTTCTGAAGTTCAAGCTTTTTTAAATATTTATCCCAATTCAAAATTTAAGGATGAATGTAATACCCAAGTTGAGGAGTTAAGAATTAACTTGCAGAAAAAAGCATTCGAAAATGCTTACTTGTTTTACAAAATCGAAGATTATAATGCCGCAGTAATTAGTTTTAAAAATGCTATTAAATCTTTCCCAGACATTGAAAACAAAGACTATATTGAATTTTTAATTTTAAAATCATCATACCTTTTAGCCAAATACAGTGTAGATGAAAAGTTAATAGATAGATACAATTTTGTTTTTAAGGAATATACTCACTTTGTGAAATTTAATAAGAATTCTAAATATTTTAAACAAGCAAGTGATATTAACGAAAAGGCAGCAGAAGAACTCAATAAATACAAAAAAACAAACAACCTAATATAATGAAAGAATCAAAATTATCTCCAAGTGCAGAAGCTAGAAACTTAAGTGATTTAGAAGCAAAATCAGGGAATCTATACCTTTCTGCAGTAGTTATTGCTAAAAGAGCTAATCAAATTTCTCAACAGATCAAAGAAGAGTTAAGTAACAAATTATCTGAATTTGCATCTGAGCACGATAACTTAGAAGAGATACACGAAAACAGAGAGCAAATTGAAATTAGTGCTGCATACGAAAAAATGCCAAAACCAACTATTTTAGCTTCTCAAGAGTTTTTAGACGATAAAATATACTACCGTTTGCCAATTGATGATGGCGCTGAAGGATAAGCATATTCTTATTGGCGTTTCGGGAAGTATTGCAGCCTACAAAACTGCATTTTTAGTCAGACTTTTGGTCAAAGAAAAAGCGCAAGTCAAAGTAATTATGACCAACGCTGCCAAGGAATTTATTGCCCCTGTTACACTTTCTACTCTTAGCAAAAATCCTGTGTTGTCCGACTTTTACAAGTCTGAAAATGGGGAATGGAACAACCATGTTGAACTTGGAATGTGGGCCGATGTAATGATTATTGTTCCCGCCTCTGCCAATAGCATCGCCAAAATGGCTCACGGACTTTGTGATAATTTACTCTTAGCAACTTACCTCTCCGCTAAATGTAAGGTCATGTTCGCACCCGCAATGGATTTAGACATGTACCGTCACCCAGCAGTACAATCCAATATTCAAAAATTAGTAGAGTATCAACATATTCTTATTGATGCTGAAGAGGGTGAACTCGCCAGTGGTCTCAACGGAAAAGGAAGAATGGCTGAACCTGAAAAGATTGTTGAAATCCTAAAGAATCATTTTGCCTAATTCTTATTTTCAAAATAAAAAGATTTTAGTTACCGCAGGGCCAACCTACGAGAAAATAGACCCCGTAAGATTTATTGGGAATTTTTCGACAGGGAAAATGGGGATAGAAATTGCCCTTAAATTAGCAGAAAATGGAGCTCAAGTTGACTTAGTAATCGGCCCAACTTGTTTGTCTGTCAATCATCCCAATATCAATGTTCATCATGTTGTGTCTGCCATCGAAATGAAGGACGCTTGTTTGAACTACTTCCCAAATTGCGACATGGCTATTCTGTCTGCGGCTGTAGCGGATTACCGACCCGCTGAATATCAAACCCAAAAAATAAAGAAAAAAGAAGAAACCTTATCAATTCAACTTACCAAAAATCCAGACATATTTAAAACATTAGGGGAACTCAAACAAAATCACCAAAAAATTATTGGTTTTGCTCTGGAAACTCAAAATGAAATTGAAAATGCCAAACAAAAGTTGATAAACAAAAATGGCGATGCCATCGTTTTAAATTCATTGAATGATGAAGGGGCAGGTTTTGGAAAATCTACAAATAAAATTAGTGTAATTCTAAAAAATGGTCTTATTTTTGACTATTCTTTAAAAGAAAAATCAGAAGTAGCCAAAGATTTATTAAAATGTATTTCGGAAAATTTATAAAGTTAAGTGTTTTTGTTTTTTTGCTCCTCACATCAGCTTATGCTAAAGCGCAAGATGTAGAAGTAAAAGTGAGTGTTATTCATCCCAAAGTGCAAATTTCAAACACCCAAATATTTACATCGCTTAAAAGTTCAATCGAACAATTTGTAAACCAAAGGTTGTGGTGTAACGATAAACTAACCACTGTAGAAAGATTTAAAGTTAACTTTTTAATAGATATTACTAAGTATGAATTAAACTCCAATCAATTTGAAGGAACTATACAAATTCAAGCCACCCGTCAAGTTTTTGGAAGTACTTATTCTACTGTTATTTTCAACCAATTGGACAATGAATTCATTTTTCAATACCAAGAATTTCAAGCAATGGAATTTCAGCCCAATGCCAATGTTTATAACCTAACAGGTGTTTTGGCGTTTTATGTCAATGTCATTGTTGGTATGCAATATGATACTTATTCTTTGGAAGCAGGAACGCCTTATTTTGTCAAAGCCAGAGAAATATTGAATGCTAGCCAGTCTATTCCAGGTTGGAGGCCCGGAGATGGACAAAGTTTGAAAAATAGATATTACCTTATTGATAATTTGACCAGTGAAAGATATGCTGTAATGCGTAAAGCTTATTATAATTACCATCTTAATGGTTTGGATTACATGCACAAGGATGTCAATAAAGGGAGAGATGAGGTGTTTAAAGCAATGACAAGTTTTGAAGATATTACAAGAACTTTTCCTAATTCTATGCTTGTAAAAGTGTTTTTTAATGCCAAATACAGAGAATTAATTGAGATTTTTAAAGGAGCCCCCGCTGCTGAACAGCAAAAAGCAATAGAATTATTCTCAAAAATGGATCCTGCCAACCGCTCGTTTTACGAAACTATTAAAACGTAAAAACCATACTTGCAAAATGAGCACCCATTTACCTCTTCTGTTTTCCTCATCGGTACGAGAAGATTTTTGGAATTATTGTCTTGTAAATGCCATTGAAAAGCCCATAGTTCTATGTGATACCAATACACTTAAACATTGTTTGCCGTTATTGGGGAATCAGGAATTATTCAGGTTGATATGCATCCCTGATGGCGAAATAAACAAATCATGGGAACAGCTAAATGAATTGCTACAGCAACTTTTGGTGTTAAATGTAAACAGGAATGATACCCTTTTTATTTTAGGCGGAGGTGTGTTAACGGATATAGGTGGTTTGTCTGCTGCATTGTATCAAAGAGGAATACCCCATGTAAATATACCAACCACTTTAATGGGAATGGTAGATGCCGCTATAGGTGGAAAAACAGCCATTGATTTTGCAGGGATTAAAAATTTTATAGGGATTGTTAAACAACCCGAAACCTGTATTATCGCCCCCGTTTTCTTAAAAACTTTACCCGAAATAGAATACCAAAGTGCTTGGTCAGAAATTGTAAAAGTCGCCATCATTGATAGTAGAGAATTGTGGGAATTGATACATACAGATGCCAGTATTGAAACACTAATCCCTTTTTGTGCCCAACATAAATATGACCTAGTTCAACAAGATGAGCATGATAAGTCTGTCAGACAACTGCTCAATTTTGGACATACTATCGGACACGCCATCGAAGCTTTTTACTTAAGCAAAAATAAACCCGTAACCCACGGTTATGCCATTGCCAAAGGAATGCTTTTTGAGCTTTATTTGGCGCATTATATACAGCGTATTTCAAGTGATGAATTGGCGCAAATGAAAACTATTGTTTTGACAAAATTACTGAACAATGACAATAGTCTGGGAATTGAACTTTCTGAGTTAAAAGAAACCATGTTTCACGACAAAAAAAAGACTGGAACCTCACTTCGATTTTCACTTCCAAAAGCCTTAGGTAAAGGGAAGTGGGGCGTTGAAATAGAATGGGATACATTGCTCAAAGTGTATTCTATTTATTATTAAAAGCATCTTTTTTATTGTTGGTTTTAAACAAGACCTCACTTACTTTTTTCATTTAGTAAATAGCATTTATTTTTTAAGGAAACATTCGTTAATTTGCAACCCAAATAATACAGAATGAGTACACAATCTCAACAACCTATGAATAAAAGAGAAATTCTTGAAAGAAAAAAAGCGGAGAGCCTAGTTGGTGGAGGTGAAGACCGAATAAAATCACAACATAGTAAAGGTAAGTTAACCGCAAGAGAACGTTTGCATTTTTTATTAGATGAAGGGAGTTTCAACGAAGTAGGGGCTTTTGTAATGCACCGTAGCAATGATTTCGGCATGGAAAAACAACGTTTTTTAGGCGATGGTGTAGTTACAGGTTACGGAACTATTAACGGTCGTTTGGTTTACGTTTTTTCTCAAGATTTTACTGTTTTTGGAGGTTCATTGAGTGAGACACACGCTGAAAAAATCTGCAAAATAATGGATTTAGCACTCAAAAATGGTGCTCCTGTTATTGGATTAAATGACAGTGGTGGTGCTAGAATTCAAGAAGGTGTGGTTTCATTAGGTGGTTATGCTGATATTTTTTATAGAAACACCATTGCAAGTGGCGTAATTCCTCAGTTATCTGCTATAATGGGTCCATGTGCCGGTGGGGCTGTATATTCGCCTGCTATTACCGATTTTATTGGAATGGTGGAAAATACAAGTTACATGTTTGTAACAGGTCCTAACGTAGTAAAAACTGTTACCAATGAAGAGGTTACAAGTGAACAATTGGGAGGTGCTTCGGTTCATTCAAGTAAATCAGGTGTGTCTCATTTTTCTTATGCCAATGAGATAGAATGTTTGTCAGGGTTAAAAGCCTTGTTGAGTTACATGCCTCAAAATTGCGAGGAAAAAGCACCTGCATTGAATTACCAAATGGCCGATGAAAAAAGAGAGGTTTTGAAAGATATAGTTCCAGATAATGCCAATCAGCCTTATGATATGAGAGAGGTTATTGATGGAATCGTGGATGAAGGTTCTTTCTTAGAAGTTCATAAAAATTTTGCTGAAAATATAGTCGTTGGTTTTGCCAGACTTGCAGGAAGAAGTATCGGTATTGTTGCCAATAATCCTGCCTTTTTAGCTGGTGTTTTAGATGTACATTCGTCAACCAAAGGTGCCAGGTTTGTTAGATTTTGCGATGCCTTTAATATTCCTTTATTGGTTTTAGAAGACGTCCCAGGTTTTTTACCAGGAACAGATCAGGAATGGAATGCCATTATTACCAATGGGGCTAAATTACTCTATGCATTCAGTGAAGCAACCGTTCCTCGTGTTACAGTAATTACCCGTAAAGCCTACGGTGGCGCTTATGATGTAATGAATAGTAAACACATTGGTGCTGATATGAATTTTGCATGGCCTGGAGCCGAAATTGCAGTAATGGGTGCCAAAGGGGCTGCTGAAATTATTTTCAAAAAAGAAATTACCAATGCCGAAAATCCAGAATTGGCTTGGAAAGAAAAAGAAGCAGAATATGCTGAAAAATTTGCTAATCCATACCGTGCCGCTGAAAGAGGTTTTATTGATGAAGTAATAATGCCAGAAGAAACGCGTCAAAAATTGATTTCATCTTTCAAAATGCTCGAAAATAAAGTGGCTAATTTGCCTAAAAAGAAACATGGAAATATTCCATTGTAATAGCTGAAATGACTAAACTTATTTCCATAGTTGTTCCTTGTTTTAATGAACAAGAAGTGTTTGTAGAAACCAATCGCCGTTTAAAAGCGGTGATGTCTCAACTCCCTATTGAACAACATCAATATGAAATAATTTATGTCAATGATGGAAGTACCGACCAAACCCTTTCTTTAATTAAACAAGCCCTAAGCGAAGACAAACATTTAAAGTGCCTTTCTTTCTCTCGAAATTTTGGACATCAAATCGCCATTACTGCTGGTTTGGATGCCTGCAAAGGAGACGCCGCTGTTGTAATTGATGCCGATTTACAAGATCCTCCTTCTGTTATTTTGGAAATGATAAATCTGTGGGAAAAAGGTTATGATGTTGTGTTTGGTAAACGGAAAGACAGGGTAGGGGAAAGCTCTTTCAAACTCTTAACTGCTAAATATTTTTACAAAATCATCAACCGTTTAAGTGACGTAGATATTCCTCGTGATACCGGTGATTTCAGACTGATGGACCGAAATGCCCTCAATCAATTTTTGCTTATGCGAGAATCTTACCGCTTTGTCAGAGGTATGGTGGCGTGGATTGGGTTCAATCAAACCTTTGTAGAATACGACCGCGAAAGTCGTTTTGCTGGTCAAACCAAGTATCCACTCAAAAAAATGCTTCGCTTGGCAAGTGATGCCATCTTGTCATTTTCTAATACTCCCCTTAAAATTGCAACTTTTGTAGGGTTTATAACCTCTATAGCCGCTTTTATTGGAATTGTCTATTCCCTTTATGTCAGATTATTTACCAAATCTTGGGTTGAAGGTTGGACCTTTTTGATGATTGCTATTTTATTGATTGGCGGAATAATATTGCTCGTGTTAGGAATAATAGGAGAGTATGTTGGTCGAATCTATGGTGAAATCAAGCAAAGACCTCTTTATATCGTGAAAGATAAAATGGGGTTTGAGGATTAATTCATCGATTAATTGTCATTTTAATCTCATTTTTACTCTTTATCTGAAACGTTTTTGAGTCTTCGTGTGTCTAATATTTAAAATAAGGCACAATAATTGAATAGATTATAGTGTTATTAAACCTAACAAAGTGATGAATACACTTAAAAAATATGAAAAAGTAAAAAGTCGTAGACGTGCTGTTGAAAAACCAATTCGCAAAAATGGCGATGGAATTAAACAAGGCCCTGCTGGCGTATAGTTATGCTGTGCTAAACGACTTCTTTATATTATTTTAGATTGTTTGAAAAAACAAACTTATAGAATCTGTTGCTGTATTAATTTCCTGTTCCCTCCTGCATTCTCTCTGCATTTTCAGCCACTTTCAATGAATCTATCATTGGTTGGATGTCTCCGCCCAAAAAGTTGTCTAATGAATAAATAGTCATATTGATTCTGTGGTCGGTTACTCTGCCTTGCGGAAAGTTATAAGTTCTGATTTTAGCACTTCTGTCTCCACTAGCAACCAATGTTTTTCTGGCGCTTGCAATTTTTGAATTGTGTTCCTCTAAAGCCATTTCATAGAGTTTCGTTCTCAACATCTGCATCGCTCTTTCTCTGTTTCCAAGTTGTGAACGCTCAACTTGACACACAACTACAATCCCAGAAGGACGGTGTGTTAATTGCACTTTTGTTTCAACTTTGTTTACGTTTTGTCCACCTGCACCACCACTTCGAGAGGTTTGCATGTCAATGTCCGCTGGATTTAAGTCCACATCTACTTCCTCTGCCTCAGGCAACACCGCAACTGTCGCTGCCGAAGTATGAACTCTTCCCGCACTTTCAGTTTTGGGAACACGTTGTACCCTGTGAACGCCACTTTCATATTTTAAATCACCATAGACATTGCTACCCGTAATTTCCATTATAACCTCTTTATAACCACCCGCTGTTCCTTCGTTTTCGTCAAGTATTTCAACCTTCCAACCACGGTTTTCACAGTAACGGTAATACATTTTCATTAAATCACCCGCAAATAAACTTGCTTCATCACCACCCGTTCCTGCACGTATTTCAATAATTGCATTTTTAGCATCTTCAGGATCTTTGGGGATTAATAAGATTTTAATTCGTTCCTCCAATTCAATCACCTTTGCTTGCATTTCATCCGCTTCCTCTCGAGCCATTTCACGCATGTCAGCATCTTTCTCGTTCGCCATCAAGTCCTTTGCTTGTTGTAAAAAATTCAAAGCTTCTTTGTATGAATTGGTTACCTCTACCATCTCTTTCAATTCACTGTACTCTTTGTTTAATTGTGCAAAACGCTTCATGTCTTGCATGGTGTCGGCACTACTCAACAATAATTCTACTTCTCTAAAACGGGCTTCTATGGCATCTAATTTATCTAACATCGGCTAATCTTTTTTTTTTTTACAAGGCCTGCAAAATTACATATTCATCTGTTAAGATGTATACTCTTTCTTTTTCAATTCGGATGTTTTTTATTTGAGGGATTTCCGAAACTATCATTTCTGTCATTTCAAACAGTTTGGTGTTGTAAAAAAACAACTTGCCTTGGTGGTAAAAACGAATGATATTGTTGTTAAACTGATAGTTGGAAAGTAAACTGTCTTCTAAAATAATGTTGTGATAATTGCCAAATATGTCAAATTGCAAAATCTGCTTGTCGTTGAGAACCTGAACCGCCGAACTGATATCGAGTATTTGCTTGATTTGAAAACTGTGTTTGATAGGCAATAAATTAAATGGCGCACTTGAATAAATTAACGTTAAATCCAATTGGTATTTTTTGAGTTTCAAATCCGCTAAATCATACAGCCATATCTGATTGTCAAAACTCCGAGCCATACAACCCACTTGTGAAATATTGGCCGACTCCAAGTCAACCGTGTTTAGTATGTTGAGGAGATTGTCTAAGACAAGAATTTTGTTTTGGTCGCGGTAAAAAACAAAAATCATAAAGGGATTACTCACGTCGATACTCGCTATTTTGCCATATATTTTAAAATTAGCATTGGCAATTAATAGGCCATCTCTGTTGTATTTTATAATATCGTTGGTAGGAGTAATAATGTATAAATGTCCCAAATGATCAGTGCTCATTTCACTGTCTTTGTTTATTTTGATTGAATCAATGTGTTTTAAAGCGCTGTTTTGTGCCTTTATTGTTTGATTTCCCAAAAGGATAAGTATGGCAACAATCAGATTTTTCATGGTTTAAATACATTTAGTTCAATTTGTGTGCCATCAAATACGGCATAAGTGAAATCGCTAACCCATTCGCCTAAATTGATATACCGTGAATTGGGTTTTAATTCAAGGTTTAAAGGCAAGTGCCTGTGTCCACAAATGAAATAATCGTAATGGGTGTGTTTCAGTGTTTCATTACAAAACTGTGTGATAAATTCTTTGTCATCGCCCAAGTAAATTTTGTCTGAATTGCCTTTTCCTATTCTACTTTTTTGGGAAAGATATTTGGCCAATCCTGCGCCCAAACGTGGGTGTAAAAAGCCAAACAAACGAACGGAAAAAGGATGTCTAAAAATGCGTTTAATGAACTTGTAGCCATTATCTCCGGGGCCTAACCCATCGCCATGGTGCAAGAAAAACTTTTTGTTATTACGTTCAATCACCAGCTCATTGGAAATAACAGTAATGCCCAATTCTTGTTCCAAGTAGCCAAAAGTCCACATGTCGTGATTGCCCTTAAAAAAAGTGACTTTAATGCCTGCATCAGTCAAGGAGGCAATTTTCCCCATGAATCTCGAAAATCCTTTCGGAATTACATCACGGTATTCAAACCAAAAATCAAAACAATCGCCCATCAAATAGATTTCTTTTGCATCGACACTGATTTGGTCGAGCCACTTACAAATAAGTTTTTCCCTTTTGAGCGAAGCTTCAAAATTGGGAACACCTAAATGAAAATCGGATGCAAAATAAATCATGGACTATATTTTAAGTTTCAAACATAGTGAAAAATACACATATAAAATACCAAACATTTGCCGTTTTTGTAGGGTTGTATAGCTACTCAAGTTTTCTTGTTTGATGGGGAAGTAGTGTATAATGTGATTTTTATTAATCAGAAAGAAGTTCCAAATAGTTAAATTAACGCTTCATTTTCGAGTAAATATTGACCATTTGCAAACTTGACTGAAGGTGTTTCATTACAATTTCATCTTCTTTTTTAAGGTATTCTATGTTGTAGTTAAAAGAAGATTGGGGCGTATTGCTCAATATGATTTTACCATCTACCAATTGGTAATTCACAGGATTTTGATTTTGCTTGTTAGTGCTGTTATTGTCGTAAGGCTGAATTTGTGTTGAGGTAATTTTGAGTTTCATTCCAGCAAAAGATTGATAAAGTGCCATTGATTTTTTCTCAATTTCTTGCAAATAAGCCGCACTAGTATCCCCGTTACTCAAGTTTTTTTTGTAATATTTAATCGTGTATTCGGGTTTTGATAACAAGAAAATGGTGTCATTTTTGAGTAACATCAATTTCATTTGCCAGTTACCAACATAAGGATTTTTTTCTTTGGAAGTGAAAGAAAACAAGAGGCTACATGCGCCTAAAAAAAGAATAATTAATCTCAATGATTGAAAGGGTAAAATCAAAGCGCAATTTAAGGGATTTATTTTTTTAAAGAGTGTATAAAAACTTCATTTTATCCAAAGATTAAATTTTTCCATGTTTTTTGATTTCAATATTTGCTTTTTTATAACGAGCAAAAACATCATTAAAAAGTTCACTTTTGGGGTTAAAAAAATCTTCAGGCATTTTTTGATTTAATCCCATTTTTCTTAATTTAGTATCTTCATCCTTTGTTATTGTTGCAAAATGTAAATAGTAGTCTAAGATAGTTTTAATTTCAGCTATTGTACAATCTTGTTTTAGATTTTTTAATTGATTTGTAATGAATTTTAGAGGGACTATATGTTCTTTGATTACATGTGTTTTATTTGTTAAATTATTGGCATTAACTGAAACCCATTCTCTCCAAAATATCAAATTCCAATTTGCTTTACCGCTATTAGTAACGTAACCATATTGGTAACAAAAGTATTGGTCTATAAAGTGACGTAAGTGTTGAGTTCTGTTGTTATGTAACTCTAATTGAATGTGTAATAATTCTAATTCAGTGTTTTTGTTCATAGTATGAATATTAATCCGTGTCTTTAGGATTTGAAAAATTTACAAAAAAATCAGTATTAGGAAAGTAAGTTTCAATATTTTCTTTTGATAGTTTTTCGCCAAAATAGTTCCAACCAAACATTCTATTATTGGACATTCTGTGAGACAAATCACAATAAAAATTCTTCGTATTTATGTCAAAAATGAATTTAAATAACCAAGGTGACATTTTCCAATCCCTGTCATTGTAGGGGTATTTCGTTAAAAATTCACCTTTTGTCGAATGGCCATCATATTCCATTCCCGAGATTTCTAAAAATTTTTCTCTTTGAATTGCACTAAGCATTTTATAAATTTTATTAAAAATGAAATTGAATAGAAACTATCAAGAGTTTATTATTCTGGGATTTGGGTTGGGTCAGTGTATAATATTTCCCATTGATGTCCGTCGATGTCAGCGAAACTATCATAATACATCCATCCATGGTCTGCACTTTCTCTGTAACGAGTGCCACCATTTTCATGCGCTAATTTAACTATAGAATCCACTTGTTCTCTACTGTCAACCTCCAAAGCGGTTAATACTTGTGTGGTTGAGCTATCGGCAATAGGTCTATTAGTGAAAGTGCTGAACATGTCGTGTGTAATCAACATTGAATACATTTGCCCATCGTTAAGAATTAAGCACAATGCCCTATCATCAGAAAATTGTTCGTTAAACGAAAATCCTAATTTGGTCCAAAAGTTTCTTGTTTTTTGTAAGTCATTTATTGGGAGATTAATGAAGATTGATTTTACTTTCATATTTTTCAAAAATATAAAAAAGAATTAAAGTATGATTTGTAAAAGTGCATTTAATGAAAAATGAATATAATTCCCTTCGATTTTACACAAAGATATTTTGAATTTTACAAAACAACTATCTGTAATTTTTATAAAATTAAAACATGAAAGATAGTATTTTTCCCTGTGATTGGTCTGAAGTGGAGCTTTGTGTTGGGTTTACTAACCACTATGTTATGAAAAACAAAAAAACCCGACTTAAATTAAGTCAGGGTTTCTGTTGTTTTATTGGAGGTCGGAACCGGATTCGAACCGGTGTAGAGGGTTTTGCAGACCCGTGCCTAGCCTCTCGGCCATCCGACCTTTTTTAAACGAAGTGCAAAAATAGGGGTTTATAAGGAATTAGCAAAAAATGTTTTTAAAACATTTAAGCCATCTTACGGATAGTGCCTACGGATTTACCTTTGCTTTTAGAATCACCTTTTACTGTTGTATTTTTAACAGTTTTTGGTTTTACCTCAGCTTTAGGTTTTGAATCCGCTTTTACATCAGCACTGTTTTCTTCTTCTGTGGTTTTTTTAATGGCATCAAAATCGATTTTCTCTTTTAATAAACCATACCAAGTGGCTAGTTTTTTCATGTCTGACAAATAAATACGCTCATTGTCATAGTTAGGAAGAACCTCGCCCAAAAATTGAGAAAACTGTTTGTCTTCCGATTTTTTATCAGGAACTACCAAGCCAGTCGCTTCTTTTTCTTTAATACGTACAAGTATATCCGCTAATTTCTCTTCACCTTCTAAAGTAAACATAGCAATATCACTCAAAATAGACACTTTTGTGGTGGGAGCAGTCGGGAATTTTTTACCAGAACCATCTAAAGCTTCCACAATTAAGCCGTTTTTTCTTTGTCCAATTACATGGTATAAGCCAGGCATCCCTGAAATAGCAACAATATCTTTTAATTCTAACATACCTTGCAAATTTCTAACTATTTTTGATAAAACAAAACGTTATCCATTATTTTTGTCATAGTTTTGTAAACTTTTTAATAACGATTCAAATCAATGAGTAAAAAACTTCTTATCTATGGACTTGCTTTTGGTAGTGCTTGTGCCGCCATCAGCTTTGTGTATTTCTCTGCTGCGGTCTATAAACAATCCCTCTTTATTCAGTCTATTTTTATTATTTCTGAATGGTTACTCTTACCAATTATTGCCATTTCTCTGTTTTTTAGGTCTATTAAAGAAATGAATCCTGAGTCTTTTACTATGGGAAGAGCGGTTTTTACAGGTTTTCTTTTAAGTATTATTATGTCAGCTGCCGTTTCTTTGGTATTTACTTACATCTTACAATTTAAGCCTGAATTGATTGCCCAAATTATCGATTTTAAAAATGGGTTGATTTTAATTAAGGCTAAGAAAATGAACCGTACACCTGAAGAAATTAAAAATGCATTAGATAATATTAAATTTGCTTACAACTCAAGTGCACAATTTATCAATCAAATATTTTTAGGAGCTTCTCGTGGTTTGTTTTTTAGTGCCATCATTGCTTATATAATGAAAGCCAAGATTAATAGAGATTGAAAAAGATAGTATCGCATATTTTCTTTGTTTGGTTTGCGCTTTGCTTTGCAGGACTTTTTCTTGCATTCTATCCCTTGTTTTTAATTTTTTTAGCACATCCTTTCCTATATCCTGTTGCCAATGTGTTAAGGAAAATATGGGCTTGGTTGGTTTTGTTTTTAGGATTTAGTTTCCCTTTTTATAAACGCTATAAGGCTCCTGTTAGTCAACCATGTATTTATGTGGCAAACCACAGCTCTTATCTTGATATTGTTGCTTTTGGTTTGTTTTTTCCCCTTAAGTCATGTTTTATGGCAAAAGCAGAATTGGCAAAAATTCCTTTGTTTGGTATTTTCTTCAGAACAGTGGATATCGCTGTAGAAAGACAAAGTATAAGAGGGTCACACCGTTCATTTGTTTCGGCAGCTCAAAGGCTCGACCATGGTTACAATGTTATCGTATTTCCCGAAGGAACTATTTCTTCGCATGCCCCACAAATGAAATCTTTCAAAAATGGTGCTTTTAAATTGGCAATCGAAAAGGGAGTTTCTATTGTCCCTGTTACGTTTTACAACAATTTCAAAATACTTCCTAATGAAAAGTTTGAGTTTTATCCTCAGTTTTTGAAGTTCAAAATTCATCGTCCTATTTCCACCAATCATCTAAATATAGAACAAGCAGATGAGTTGAAAACTAAAATTTATCGTATTATTGAAGACGATTTAAAATCTATAAAATAACAGTATGCAAATTACAGACGAAAAAATAAATCAATTGGCACATTTGTCTCGCTTAACGTTTGATGATAATGAAAAAGCAAAAATAAAGCAAGATTTGGAGCGAATTTTAGAGCTTTGTGAAAGTCTTAATAAAATAGATACAGAGGGCGTTGAACCCCTTATTCACATGACCAATTCTGTTAATATTGTGAGAGAAGACAACCCTCATCAGGAATTCAGTCGTGAAGAGTTATTGAAAAATGCCCCTAAAAAAGATTCGGATTATTTCAGAGTGCCGAAAGTAATAGAACAAGCCAAATAATGTCACACTTAATTGACATAAAAGGCGTTCAAAAGGTTTACAAGCTGGGCACAGAACTGGTTTATGCCCTCAGACACATTGATTTGAATGTTGACAAAGGAGAGTATATCGCCTTAATGGGTCCCTCTGGTTCGGGTAAGTCAACTTTAATGAATATTATTGGTTGCTTGGACACTGCGTCGAGCGGAACTTATATTTTAAATGGTACGAATGTTAGCCAAATGACTGAACAACACTTGGCTGAAATACGAAACAAAGAAATTGGTTTTGTGTTTCAAACGTTTAATTTAATGCCCAGAATGTCTGCCATTGAAAATGTGGCTTTGCCTTTGATTTATGCAGGTGTATCTAAAAAAGAAAGACTACTCAAAGCAGAAGAAGTTTTAATAAAAGTAGGACTCAAAGACAGGATGTTTCATAAGCCAAATGAATTGTCGGGCGGACAAAGGCAGCGTGTAGCCATAGCAAGAAGTTTGGTTAATAACCCTAGTATTTTGTTGGCAGATGAACCTACGGGGAACTTGGATTCTAAAACATCAGTTGAAATTATGACTCTGTTTGAAGAAATTCATCAGAACGGAAATACAGTCGTTCTAGTAACGCACGAGGAAGATATTGCAGCTTATGCCAAACGAATAGTTAGATTGAGAGATGGAAAAGTTGAATTAGATGAACAAAATTTGAAACCAAATTCAAATTTAATTGTTTAAAGAAATTAGTTTTATAGAAAATGAAAATTTATACCAAAAAAGGCGATCAGGGTTCCACTTCATTAATAGGTGGTGACAGAGTTTTAAAATCACACGTTAGGATAGAGGCATACGGAACCATTGATGAACTGAATTCACACATTGGTATATTAAGGTCTTTTGTAAATGACGATATTAATCCATTTATTTTAAAGGAATTACAAGATAGATTGTTTACAATAGGAAGTATTTTGGCTTCAGCACCGGACAGTAAAATGGTTGTGCCAGATTTGCACACCACTGACACCGAAATGTTAGAACAAGCTATTGATAAAATGAATGAGGAATTACCTGTATTAAGAACATTTATATTGCCAGCAGGTAGTATGCACATAGCGCAATGCCACGTGGTGAGATGTGTGTGTAGACGCGCCGAAAGATTAGTAGTGAATCTTAACGAAATGGAACCAATTGATGAGTTGATTTTACAGTATTTAAACCGTTTGTCGGATTATTTATTTGTATTAGCAAGGTACATTGCTTTTACCAATAAAATCGAAGAAGTGTCTTGGTTGCCAAGAAAATAAGGTTTAATCCTTATTCTTTTCCTGTTAATTTATTTTTGTAATACATTGCTTCTTGGTAGTCAGGATTAATCGCTAATGCTGAATCTAAGAAAGGGATGACTGCATTTTTATTAAGAGTAGTTTTGGCTTTGTCTAAGTAGCAAAGCGATTTAATGTCAACCATTTGGGTATTGTTTTCATCTATATTAACCTCCACTAGTTCCGGTTTAGTAGCAGGATTGTACAAAATGCTATTAGCAACTTTACTGTATTCCTCAATATTTCCCTCAGAGGCAAAAGTGGTTGCATACATGTACAAGTGTTTGTTTAAGCCTGATATTTTGTGGGCTTTCAAAAGGTGTTCTCTCGACTCATTGATTTTGCCTTGAGCGCTCAGAAAAACGCTTTTGTATTCTAGCAATTGTGCTTTGTTTGGATTGATTTGAAGTCCTTTTTCAACGATTTTCTCACCAGCCGAAAAATTTCTTAATTTCTTAATATAAAAGAAAGACAAACTGTCGTAATAAGCTTCAATATTTGCAGTGTCCTCAATTATCAAATGATTAAGGGCCACCACTGCGGTCATGTAATCATTGTTTACTAATGAATTTTGGTAAACTGTACTCCATTGCTTATTTGCAGAAGTTGAAGAAGAATTACAGTTACTTAGCACCAAAGAAGCAACTATTGAGAGAAAAAGGAGTCTAAAAGTCATATTGGGTATATTATCTTAATTTTGGGCAAATGTAGCAAAATTGTTGTAAAAACCATGTCATAATATTATTTTTGTAGAGTATTTGAAAGTTAAAATTTATCATATCGTTCTCGTTTTATTGTTGTTTGTAATGGGCAATAAATTGCAAGCACAATGTGGTTCAATTTATATTTCTGCCACAGATACTGCTTTTTGTTCTCCCAAAGCGGTTACATTTACAGTGGTGAACTATCCCAATAATACTACGTTTGAGTGGGATTTTGGTTCTGGTTTTGTAAGTGGACTTGCTTCTTATTCAAAATTGTATTCAACAAGTGGTTTGTTTGATGTTAAAGTCAAAATGACTTTTCAAGATGGAAGTAATTGTACTTTAAATTATGCCAAATTTATTAACTCTCGTCCGAACCCAATTCCTCAATTTTCAGCTTCTAGGCTGTCAATGTGTAATAATTTAGACAGTATTATAATCTCAGACGTAACTCCCAATACAGCCAAAAGAGACTGGTTAATAGAGAATAATGCTTATAACAATACAGGCATTTCAATTGTAGAAAGATTATCATTCCCTTATGGGTATAAAAATATGACCATGTTTGTGGAAGATAAGTTTGGTTGTAAGGGAAAGAAATCATTTGACAGTGCTTTTTATTTACCACCTCCTATTCAAGTGGATTTTGAAGCATCAAGAACTACGGGATGTGTTCCTGCTTCAATTAATTTTAGTAATAGGTCAGTATTAAACGGGAATGCCATGTCATCTTGGAATTGGTCTTTCCCGGGTGCTGCAAATCCAAGTTCAAGTTCATTCAACCCATCGGGTGTGTTATACAATGCAGTTGATACTTATAATGTAAGATTAATTGGGACAACAACTTATGGTTGTAAAGATACTATTGAAAAGCGTAACTATTTTAGTTTTGGGCAAAGTGTTAATATAGTTGCAACTTTATCTACTAATAACATGTGTGCTAGTTCAGTGCTTAATTTGTCGCATACTAATATACGCAATCCGAGTCCAGTTTTAAATATAACACCAGTAACTTACACAGTTTTAAGTTCAAATGCCAATAATAGTTTAATTAAGTTTAACGAACCTGGAGTATACAGTATAGAAATTACCGATGAAAAATTCACCTGTGTGTCGCGCCGAAATTTGGTCGATGCTATAACTATTAATGGACCAGTGGCTAGGTTTAGTCTCAATGAAAATAAAAGTTGTGCAAAACCAGATACATTTATTGCGGTCAATAGGTCTAGCCTACAACCTAGCTCAACAGCGAATGTGAGATGGGAGTTAGGTTATGATTCATTGCCTAATTTAGTCATTCAAAGTGGAACAGGCGATACCATCAAATTGATAGGAACAATTTTAGCAAGATACAGAGTTAAGCAGGTTGTGACAGGTTCTAATGGATGTTCTGATAGTATTGCCAGACCTAGTGCATTTGAAATTCAAAAAATGTTGCCAGCCTTTAATTGGGCAACACAACCTTCTTGTCCAGGGGAATTGGTTAGTTTTACCAATCAAACTGCTCCGGGGACTTCAAAAATCAAAAACCGCTACCAATGGACATTTTATAATTTAAATCAATCAGTTATAAAAAAAGATACCTTTCAAAATCCCAATTTAGCATACCCTGGGCCGGGAAGGTTTAGGGTTAAATTGCTGGCATTTAATAATTTGGGTTGTCGTGATTCTATCACTTTAGATACTGTAAAGATAATAGACCCAACCCCTCAGTTTACGATTTCAGATACCAATCTTTGTTTCAATTATGGGTATTCAAGTCGAGTTAAGTTTTCGGCGATTTACCCTGATACTATTTCTAGAAAAAAATACAGACATTTTTGGAGATTAACCCATCAAGATTCAAGTAAAATAATATACACCGTCGGAGGTGATACTGCCAATTTTATTAGTATACTACCTGGCGTTTATAATATTAGTTATTGGCGCTTTTCTAATCTAACTGGAGCTTGTAGAGATACTTTTTTCTTGCAACAGAAAGTTAGAGTAAGTGGTGTGTTTTACAAACTCCTTTTAGATTCAATTCCTAACTGTTATCCATTTGTGGCCGATTTAAGTGCTGTACCTTTGTATAACTATAATTTTAAGAATTCATTAGGTAAGAATTCGGTTGTAAAGTGGTTGAATTATTACGATACCACTTTGGTCTCTATTCGTTTGCCTAATCAAGAAAACACCAAAGCTTACGTTAAAAAAGCAGGTAATTTCCGTTTTGACTTGAATGTAAATCATGCTTCAGGTTGTACAGAAAGGTTCCGCTCACCAACCATTAATGCTGGATTAGTGGCAAGATACAATACCAGTAACCGATATAGTTGGGCATGTAAAGGAAAATCTATTGAATTTAATAATACATCAGACCAGCGATTTACGGGCTACAAGTGGCATGTCGTTGACACCAACAATCAACACACGATTTTTCCCAATGATACAGCCCAAAATGTAAAAATGGTATTTACACAAAGAGGTTATTTTGGTGTTCATCTAATTGGTTATGGCAATGGAAATTGTAATGATACCTTTAAGTCTAGCGTCTATGTAACAGATGCATTAGCAAGTTTTACAAGCAGTGATACGAATACATATTGTGCGCCCTCTTTGGTGAGATTGGCGGCGAAGCAATCCAATGAAATAATCTATTACAAATGGATGGTAGATGGCGATACTTTACACAACCGTCAACCCAATATTGGTCATATTATTAATCGAAATACTGGGCCTGATGGGCTGCCTGTGTCATTAATGATAAGTAACAGAGGTTGCGAAGATACGTTGGAAATAAAAGATTTTTTTAAAGTAATAGGACCAATTCCAAAATTTAGTTTGTTAAATAATGTGGGTTGTGAATCGCTAAACGTTCAATTTGTTAATGAAAGCAAATATTTTACTACTTTTTATTTAGAATATGGCGATGGTTCTGCTCTAGATTCCAATAGTATAAGTAGTCACAAGTATAGGATTTTCGATCGTGCTTTACCTTCTCAAAAATACAAACCTATACTTTCTACCGTTGATTCATTTGGTTGTATAGCTAATTATTCATCTCCCGAAGTTACGGTTTACAGAGCTCCTGAAGCTAGATTTACAATTGACAGAGACAGTGGTTGTGCAGATTTAGAGGTTAAATTTAGAAATGTTTCTGTAGGTGCTGTAAATTTTAAATGGGATTTTAATAGCGATGGCGTTATTGATAATACACAGTTTGCTCCTAATCATCAATATACTGCTGGTTTTTATCGACCTACTTTAGTGGCATTGTCGGCCAATGCGTGTACTGACACTTTCAAATATGCAACAGATATTAAAGCTTTTGCAAATCCGAATGTTGCAATATCTAGTTCTAAAGATACTATTTGCTATAACAGTAATGTTTCTTTTACCGCATCGGTTCTTAGTACCCACTCTAAAGTGAAAAAATGGAAATGGGATTTTGGAAACCACTTGTTGCAAAATGATACTTCAACGGCACAAAATCCAAATTATACTTTTGTAAGAACCCGTTTGAATATGGTTACCCTGTTGGTGGAAGACAATAATTTTTGTTTTGATACCATAGAGAAATTTATATACGTTCACGACACCGCTGGTCCCAAATCTGAACCTATGCATTTTGTGAGTGTGGTAAATAATTCTGGTATTCAAATTCAATGGACTAAGTCATTTATTCCTGATTATTTGGGTTATAAACTTTACAGAGATAATTCAGGTTTCTCATTGGTTTATTCCACAAACAATAGAAACGATACCTCACGAACAATAACAAATGGAATTGATATAGGTAGTAGCCGTTATTGCTATGCCATTAGAACTCAAGATTTGTGTACACATATAGGAAAACCAAACTATCCTCATTGTACTATCTTGTTGCAAGTAGCAGACTCTATTAATAAATTGGTGTTAAGCTGGTTGCCTTATGAAGGTTGGGGTAATGGAATGGTGGAGCGTTATAGAATTTATAAAAAAGAATTAAATGGCACTTTCAAACTAGTGGATTCAACCACTAATACAACTTATATTGATGATAGATTATGTCCTAAATCATATTGTTACTATGTAGTTGCTGTTCAAAAAAATGGCAGATGGACCTCTACTAGTAATGAGGTGTGTAAAACATCTAAATACATTAAACCTTTACAATCGGTAAAACCCATAAGAACTACAGTTTTAGACAATGGAAATACCTATACACAGTGGGAACCATACAAATTTTCTAAGCATATTAATAGATATATTATTTCTAGGTACGACGATGGTTTAGGGAAATATAGTACATATGCTTTGGTTGACTCTACAGGCTATATTGATGACAATTCAAATTTATACACGAATATCAATGCTTACACTTATTGGGTAAGGGTTGAAGATCATTGCGGGAATTTGTCTCCCGAGGGTAATCCCAATACAACCGTTTTGTTAAAAGGAAAGTCTGTAGATTATGTTGCTAAAATTAATTGGTCTCCCTATCAAAAATGGGAAAGTGGGGTTAAGCAATACGATATTTTATTCAGAGACAATGGCGGATTTAAATTAGTGGGTTCAGTAAGTGGTTCTGCGCCTTCACTTGAGTTTGATTACAAGGATAAGGAGATGGTTGATTCACTTTGTTTTAAAATTAGAGCAATTAAGGATACTAGTATCAATGTAGAGAGTTTGTCAAACATAGTATGCTTTATTTCTGATCCACAAATGCATGTGCCTAATGCATTTACGCCAAACGGTGATGATATTAATGATGTCTTTATTCCAAGGTCAGTATTGATATTCAATCAAACTGGAAATCCAATTTTGGATTATCATTTAGAAATATTTAATCGTTGGGGTCAAAAAGTGTTCGAAACCGACGATGTAAAAAAAGGTTGGGATGGAACCTATATGGGTTCACTATGTACAGAAGGTGCTTATATTTACAGGTTGAGAGGATTAGGACTTGATGGAATTACAAGATTTAATCTACAAGGCAATGTTACACTTTTGAGATAAGCATAACATACCCTATCTTTGCGAGGTATTTTTACCTCAACTATGTTTGAAAATTTAAGTTTAAAAATTGAGAAGGCCATTAAAAACCTTAAAGGCCAAGGAAGGATTTCTGAGATAAATGTTGCAGAAACAACTAAAGAGATTAGAAAGGCGCTTGTTGAAGCCGATGTTAACTATAAAATAGCCAAAGAATTTACCGATGTTGTAAAGGAAAAAGCAATAGGACAAAATGTTTTAACGAGCATTTCTCCTGGACAATTGCTTGTAAAGATTGTTAACGATGAGTTAATTCAGTTGTTAGGTGGCGAACAACAAGACATAAATATTACAGCAAATCCCTCTATTTTTTTAATTGCAGGTTTGCAAGGTTCGGGTAAAACCACTTTTTCGGGAAAGCTAGCAAAGCATATTAAGTCAAAAGGACGAAATCCTTTACTTGTAGCTTGTGATGTATACAGACCTGCGGCAATCAATCAATTAAAAGTTTTGGGTGAATCAATAGGTGTGGCGGTTTATGCTGATTTGGAGAATAAAAACCCAGTTGATATAGCCACTAAAGCCATTACATTTGCTAAACAAAATCATCACAATGTAATTATTGTCGATACTGCAGGTAGGTTGAGTATTGATGAACAAATGATGAGTGAGATTTATGAGATTAAACAAACCATAAGTCCTACAGAAACGTTGTTTGTAGTGGATTCAATGACGGGTCAAGATGCTGTAAATACCGCTAAGAACTTCAATAATAGATTGGATTTTGATGGTGTGGTGTTAACGAAATTAGATGGTGATACCCGTGGTGGTGCGGCTTTGTCTATTAAAGCAGTTGTAAATAAGCCAATTAAATTTGTAAGTAATGGCGAAAAATTAGATGCATTGGAATTGTTTTATCCAGACAGGATGGCGGGCCGTATCTTAGGAAAGGGTGACGTTGTTAGTTTGGTAGAAAGAGCGCAGTCTGTTTTTGATGAAGAAGAGGCTAGAAAAATAAGTAAGAAAATAAGTAAGAATAATTTCGACTTAGAAGATTTCTTAAGCCAACTTCAACAGATTAAGAAAATGGGAAATGTAAAGGATTTAATGTCCATGATTCCTGGTGTTGGAAACAAGATAAAGGACTTGGAAGTTGATGAAAATGTGTTTAAGAATATTGAATGTATCATTCAGTCAATGACACCACAAGAAAGACAAAATCCAGATTTGATAAATAATTCAAGAAAAGCAAGGATTGTAAAAGGAAGCGGTAAATCCATACAAGAACTTAACAAACTTCTTACTCAGTTTAACGACATGAAAAAGATGATGAAAAGTATGAATAGTATGAAAATGAAACGATAATCTTAATAAATAAACGTGGAACAAACTATCAATCAATACAACCGTGAAATAAGTAAATGCCGACACTTGTTTGAATCAAAGAACAAAGATTACGGAACTTCTTGGCGCATACTTCGTCCAACAAGTATAACAGATCAAATAATGATCAAAGCCTTGCGTATAAGAAGTATAGAAGAAACCAAGGAAAATAAAGTGGGAGAGAGTATCGAAGATGAGTTTATTGGGATCTATAATTATTCAATTATTGGTTTAATGCAACTAAAACATTGGAATAACCCAAACGAATTTTCTTTCGATGAAATCATGCGTTTATATGATGAAGAGATGGAAGCAACAAAGCAACTGATGTTGAAGAAAAATCACGATTACGGAGAAGCTTGGAGAGAGATGAGAGTAAGCAGTTTCACAGATTTAATCTTAATGAAAATTAACAGAACAAAACAAATCGAAGACAATAAAGGTCAAACAATAGTGAGTGAAGGAATAGATGCCAATTATAAAGATATGATGAATTATGCTATCTTTGCTTTAATAACACTTAATAATTAATTTAAAATATGAAGATTGTAACATCTATTTGTCGGATTTTAGTTGGTTTATTGTTTATTTTCTCAGGAGTTATAAAAAGTAATGACCCCAAAGGGACTGCTATTAAGCTAAATGAATATTTTGATGTTTTTGCCAAAGATGTTCAAGTGGAACAAGATTCAATTTTGTTTTCTATCACCGATAATTTGGAAACCAATGAACAAAGTTCTTTTTCTTTGATGCCTTCTGATTCTATCAAAACAATAGAAATTATTCAGTCAGGTATTAGAAAGATTTATTACGAAGATGAAGAAACCCAAGATTCGTTTTTAGGTTCTGACGTATATGTGTTAGCCAATAATCAAATTATTTACGAGGCTGAGTATATTTTAGAGGATACCACTGAACCTATTTTGTTTAATGTAAATATTAAAACAGGTTCAAAAGAAGTTTTGCTTGACCAAAAATTACAACTTTCATTGAATACCAAACATGAGATTAAAGAAATACTTCCACTTTATAAATATGTAAAGCAAGAAAGTGTATGGGTTGGATTCTTTAGGGGCTTAAGACCCTATGCCATTCATTTTTCTATTATCATGTGTATATTAGAAATTGTATTTGGTTTTGGTATATTGATAGGTTGGAAACCTAAACTAATATCATGGTTGACTCTTTTAATGATATTGTTTTTTACTTTCTTAACATGGTACAGTGCTTACTTTAATAAAGTAACCGATTGCGGTTGTTTTGGAGATTTTATAAAATTAGAACCTTGGACTTCTTTTTATAAAGATATAGTCTTGTTGGTGTTAATATTGGTCATTTTTGCAAGAAGAAATAAAATTGTTCCTTTGTTTTCAAAGCTTTTTGGTTGGAATGCGATGTTGGTCGTGGTTATATCCTCTTCTATTTTTGCCATTTACTCCAATATGTATTTACCAGCCTGGGATTTTTTACCATATAAAATTGGAAATAATGTAAAGCAATTAATGATTAGACCAATTGGCGCTAGAGCAGTTGATTCTATTGAAACGAAATTATTGTATGAGAAAAATGGTAAAGTAGATACTTTTGGTATTATGGATTATCCAAGAACAGAAGATTGGAAATACGTTAATACGATAAATAAAGTTATAGCACCTGCTTGGAAATCATCGGTTCATGGATTTGAGTTTTCAACAAGATCCGAAATAAACAATGAGAATATCAAAGACACTTTGTTGAGTAGTAGTAAATACACCATTTTATTAGTTAGCACACATTTGGACAAGAGTTATGAAAAATCTTGGGCCAAAATAAAAGCATTGGCTAATGGTTTAAAAACACAGAATGTTCACTTTTATGCAGTCACTGCAACATCATTGGACAATGCAGATGCCTTTAGAACAGAAATGCAATTGCCTTTTTATTTCAATAATTCAGATGAAACCTTGTTAAAGACGGTGGTTCGTTCTAATCCAGGTATTATGTTGTGGAAAGAGGGAGTGGTCATAGACAAATGGAGCTGCCGAAGTATTCCTTCCATAGATAAAATTGTAAAAATAATTTCTAAAAAGAAAGAAAAATAGGTTTTAATAACATCTTTTGTATCCCCCATCAATATGCGACTGTATATTATAGGAATGCCTGCATCGGGCAAATCACTTTTAGGAAAACAGTTGGCATTGTCGTTAAATTTAAGATATATTGACTTAGATATACAACTCGAAAAAACCGAGGGTTGCTTTATTCGAGAAATAATTTCTAACAAAGGGCATCAGTATTTTAGAGAAAAAGAAAGGGATTGTTTGCATACTATATTAAATGAGCGACACATTGTAGTATCCTGTGGTGGGGGCACTCCAATGTTTTATGATAACATAGAAAAGATGAAAAAATCAGGAATTGTAATCTGGTTAAATGCAGATTTAGGCTTGATTTCGAAGCGAATTAAACAAAATATTACACGCAGACCCTTGTTTTCAGAGCTAAATGAAGCAGAAATTGATGCAAAAGTTAGAGAATTATATCAAGAAAGAGAAAAAAAATATAAATTATCAGATATTAAAATCTTCATTAATGAACGTTCGAAAAATACGTTATCATCTGTAATTCAGCAAGTTGTTAAATTTAATAAACGCAAATTTTTATAAAATGTTGATTTTGTGTTAATATATTTTTTTAAAAAAAATGCGTAACCCCTTGATTTTATTAAACTTTAAAATACTTTTGACATCACATTTATTAACAAAAAAATTTTAATTAGTTTTAATTATGAACAAATCAGATTTAATCAGCAAAATGGCAACTGACGCCAAAGTAACAAAAGCACAAGCGCAAGCAGCTTTAAACTCTTTCATCTCTGCAACAACAGGTGCATTAAAAAAAGGTGACAAATTAATTTTAGTAGGTTTTGGTACTTTCTCAGTAACAAAAAGAGCTGCTAGAACTGGTCGTAACCCACGTACTGGAAAAGAAATTAAAATAGCAGCTAAAAAAGTTGTTAAATTTAAAGCAGGTGCAGACCTTTCAACAAAAGTTAAATAATTTATTTATTGCTTTTAATAAAAATCCCTTTACTCAAAAAGTAAAGGGATTTTTTATTTTTGTAACTTATTATGCATTCACTCAAAAGGAATTTTTTACAACACATTGCCCAAACTTCTGATTCGCCCTTAGCAATTCAGATTGAACGTGCTGAGGGTGTCTTTATGTATGATATTAACAACAAATCCTATATTGATTGTATCTCAGGAATTTCAGTTAGTAATGTCGGTCATGCCAACCCTATGGTGAATGAGGCTGTAAAAAAACAGCTCGACCAACATTTGCATTTGATGGTGTATGGCGAAATTATTCAAAAACCTCAAGTTGAATTGGCCCAAAAGCTAAGTACTCTTCTGCCAGAAGGGATGGATTCTGTTTATTTTGTTAACTCCGGAAGTGAAGCCGTGGAAGGTGCTATGAAATTGGCAAAACGCTACACCGGAAAACACCGTTTTGTTGCCTTAAAACAGGCTTACCACGGAAGTACGCATGGTGCACTAAGTTTAATGAGTGATTCTTATTTTACAGATGCCTTTGTGCCGTTATTGTCTGGGATTGACTTTATTGATCAAAACAACCATGAGGAAGCACTCAAAGCTATTGATTGCAATGTGGCTGCTGTCTTTATGGAACCTATAATGTCGGAAAAAGGATATATGCCTTGTGCCGTTGATTTTATACAACTGCTTTCTAGCCGATGCAAACAAGTGGGCGCCCTGCTTGTGTTCGATGAAATACAGTCAGGAATGGGTAGAACAGGGCAGTTTTTAGCCTTTCAACATACCAATGTTAAACCTGATATAGTGTTAATGGCAAAAGCCTTTGGTGGAGGATTGCCTTTGGGTGCCTTTGTGGCTTCCAAAAATATAATGCAAGTATTGATGGATAATCCTGTTTTGGGACATATTACCACTTTTGGTGGACATCCATTGTCATGTGCAGCCTCATTAGCTGCTATAAACTATATTTATGACAATGATTTGATGGGCGCCATTCCTGAAAAAGAACAATTATTTAGAAGTCTATTAGTCCATCCATTGATAAAAGAAATAAGTGGAAAAGGGCTTATGTTGGCTATAACGTTCGACAATAAACAGTTTGCTAGGCAAGTCATTGACCAGTGCGTTCAAGATGGTTTGTTAATTGATTGGTTCTTGTTTGCTGAAGATAAAATAAGACTATCGCCACCATTAATTATTGAAACACCTGAAATCAAAGAAATTTGTCGCATTATTTTGAAGAATATCAATCAAGTATCACTTATATTTGCTCATTAGAAAATGAAAAAGATTATTTTTTTAGTGCCTCTCTTGTTTTTATTCGCTTGTAACAAAGAGAAAAAAACTACAGTAGACAGTGTAATCTCGGCTAAAGACCATTCAACCATTGAATCGGAGTTTTCATCTATATTCGATGTTGCAGAAGATTTTAATTCAAACGACCGCCGTGTAAGAAGCGGGCAAACAATTCTGCCATCTTCAGCTGTGGTAACTTTTCAGGACAGTAACTTTTCCGACGGAGATGGGATAGAATGTACCATTGATTTTGGGCCATTAAAAACGACTTCACCAAAAGGTGTTTTATGTTTGGATGGTAGATACAGAGCAGGTGTATTGCATCTTAAAATGAATAAAAGGTATTTTCAAGACAGTTTTGAATGTATGATTTGGGCCGAAGAGAGTGATGCATACTATGCAGGAAATGATGGATTTAATTTGTCTTCTATCTCAGGAAATATGACTGTTTTAAAACTTAATTTAAGTACGTTTAAAATTACAGTTTCAAATGCAAAATTGAGTAATGAAAATGGAACAATTACATGGCAGTCTAGTCGTGTCATTGATAAAAAGGTAGATAACTCTGCCGGAATTTTAGGCGATGAATATTCCATTACAGGAAATGCCTCAGGAGTCAACAGAAAAGGGGAGCCTTTTGAAGTGAATATAATTGAACCGTTGTATAAAAAAATACAAATGGGTTGTGCGCGTACTTTTACGCAAGGTGTTTTAGAGTTGATTAATGTTTCAAACCAAGAAAAAATATTACTAGACTACGATCCATATAACAACAATGCTTGTGACTTAATAGCCAAAGCTACTATTCGCAGTAAAGAGTTTATTTTCACGGTTAGATAAAGATAAACATGTTTCGCGTATCTTTTGTAATTCTTTTGGTTTTGTCGGTATTGGTTTCGTGTCAACAATCACCTAAGCAACAACTAAGTCAATCCAACGTTCAAGACTCTTTTTACAGTTATCCCAAAACGTTTTATTCTTTCAAGAAAAAAGACCAAACTTTTATTTCTTCTTGTTTTGAAAAGGATTTTAATGGGTCGATTTTAGTTTACAAAAAAAACAAGCTATACAAAAGTGTAAAAGGTTTCACCGACCTAAACAAGCAACAAAAATTGGAAATTAACGATGTTTTTCAAATGGCATCGGTTTCCAAAACGATTACCTCCATAGCGATTCTTCAATTACATCAAAATGGTGTAATTCATTTGGATAGTCAAGTTTCTAAATATTTAAAAGAATTAAATTACCCTCACGTAACTGTTCGTCATTTATTGTCACATCGTAGCGGATTGGCAAACTACATGTATTACACTGATACTTTTTGGAAAGACAAATTGAAAGTGATGAATAATCAGGATTTGTATCAGTTTTTTATAAAATCTAAGCCTAAAGTTTACACAGCCCCCGATGTAAGTTTTAGTTATAACAACACCAATTTTGCGTTATTGCCTTTATTGTTGGAAAGGGTGACAGGGCAAAAATTTCCGACCTACGTTGAAGATAGTATTTTTAAAGTAGCAGGAATGCGCAATAGTTTTTTTTATGGACATCAGCCTTCACGTATTCAGTCAACTGTGCTTACTGGTCGATTTGTTAAAGAATTGTATGAGCCAAATTACTACTTAAATGGGATATTAGGCGACAAAAGTTTTTTCAGTTGTGTAGAGGATATGTTTATGTTTTATGATGCTTTGAAAGAAGGTAGATTGTTGGATAAGTCAATTCAAGATGTTGCTTTTCAGGAAACGTATAAACCCAATGTTTATGGCGGTTCTTATGGATTAGGATTTCGCATAAAATACATAGAAGGTGAAAAATGGGTGTATCACAACGGATGGTGGAAAGGTTTTTGGACTTTCTTTTGGACTAATATTGAAAAAGATATTTGTTTAGTCGTGTTAACAAACAATAAAAAAAGCAGTCGGTTTAAATTATATGATCTATTGACAAACCTAAATAATCTATAGCCATTTAATGATTAAAAAAAAAGTTAAATTAATTTCTATTTTAATTAAAATCGTTTAATTTTGCATTCCTATCAATTTTAAAAATTAGTGAGTTTTCTACCTATATACCGATTACTATAGACATTCAAGTATGAAATAATTATTCAATTTACTTTCCAATAAACATTCACTTACATACACATTTTTTTATTGCCCCATGAACCCTACTAGAGATGAAGATTCATTTGATGAATCTAAAAACAATTTAACGCCAGACGAAAAAGCGATTGAATCTACCCTAATTGATTTGGAGAAAAAAGGAGATTCTGATGAGCATGATGATGAGTTAGATATTGAAGAAGAACGTAAGGATACTACCGATTATTCTACTTTTTCAAAAGATGATTTTATCAAAAAGGCGGAAGAATTGATATTTTCTACAAACATCAAAGAAGCACACGATACGTTCAAAAAAATCAGACTTTTATTTGACGATTTAGTGAAAGCGGATAGGACTGTTTTAATTAAAGAATGGGCTGATGCGGGAAATGATGTGCGTGAGTTTAAGCCTCCTTACGATGAAAAGAAAGATAAGTTTTACAAGGTTTATGCTTCTTTTTTAGAGAAGAGAGCCGAAGAGAAAAGATTGGCTGAGGAAGAAAAGCAAAAGAATTTAAAAGCCAAACGTAAGTTAATCGATGAGTTGAAAGAATTGTCAACCAAAGATGAAACTGAGACAATATTTTCAGAGGTTTTGGAAATTCAGAAAAAATGGCGTCAAATTAGAACGATTCCCCGTCAACACATGCAAGAGTTGTGGGATAATTACCGTTTTTATTTGGACAAATTTTATGACAATCATTCTATCAACAATGAACTGAAAGAGAAGGACAGACAAAAAAATCTGGAATTTAAAATTGAGTTGTTAAAAAGAGTTGATTTACTCAAAGAGGAAAAATCAATTAAGAAAACACACATTCTTTTAAATAAATACCACGAAGAATTTAGAAACACGGGTCCTGTTCCATCCAAAGAAATGTCTGAGGATATATGGAAACGTTTCAAAGAAGCTTCAGATGAAGTATTGAAAATAAAAAGAGACCAATTGGATTCTATCAAAGCAAAAAGAAATCAGAATTATGAGTTGAAAAAATTGCTTTGTGAAAAAGTGGAAACGATTAATCAAGTCCCTATTGAATCTATTAAATTATGGAAAGAGAAAGCGGATGAAATTGCTGTCATTTTTAATGAATGGAAAACCATTGGACCTGTTCCTGAAAGTGTAAATGATCAAATTTGGAAGCGTTTCAGAGAGGCACAAAATGTTTTCAATCACAACAGAAAAGTTTATTTTGACCAATTAAACAAAGGGAAAGATGTAAACTTAAAAATGAAAACAGAATTGTGTGAAAAGGCTGAGAAAATTGCAGAATCTACTCAGTTTGATAGTGGCGCAAAAGAGCTGATTTCCCTTCAAGAAAAATGGAAATCGATTGGGCCAGTTTCTGAAAACATGAATGAAAAAATATGGTTGCGTTTCAGAACTGCTTGTGATAAGTTTTTTAACCAACGCAACGAGTTTTATAAACATAAAAATGTTGAAGAAAAAACCAATCAAACTGAAAAAGAGGCCATCATTAATTCAATACAACAATTGTTGGAATCAGAGGATGTGTCTTATGTGTTTGAAGAGTTAAGGAAATTGCAGTTACAGTGGAATCAAATAGGTTATGTGCCTATCAAAGTAAAGCAAGATTTAGCCCAAAACTACAGTAAAGCGGTTGATGCACTCTATAAAAAATTCAAACAAGCAAGTGAGGAAAATAAACAATTGCGCTTTAAAGAGCATTTTGAATTGTTGGCAAGTTCACCTAATGGTGCCGATAAATTAAAACACGAAGAAAGACAATTATTGGATAAAATTCGCATGCTTAAAGAAAATGTAGAAACGCTGAATAATAACATCGGATTTTTTGCGAAATCAAAAAAAGCGGATGAGTTTAAATTGCAAATAGAGCAAAAAATAAACACTGCAAATTCACAAATCGAAAAATTACAAGCTGATTTAAAAGTTTTAAGAACTTTGAAAAGTGCAGACAATAGAAAGTAATTAACCCAAGGTTTATTTATGTTAAATCAAGTTAATTATATTGTCAACTATTTGCTTTATTTTTTTACATCTCAAACTAAATACGATATTCATTCGCCATTTGTGTTTGACTTTATTGTGAATGTTCTGAATGTAAGAAAACAAAAACCTTACTACCATACTATTGAATTATTGCGCTCGAAGATGTTGAAAAGTACAGCACAAATAAAACTAAAACCTTTGGGTGCCAAACCGACAAGTTCAGAAACTACACAATTGGTTAGTGAAGTATGTAAACGAACCTCAAAATCGGCTAAATATGCTGAATTATTGGAGCGTATTTGCCATTATTATCAACCGCAATTGGCCATAGAATTAGGGACATCTTTAGGGGTATCAACGCTATATCAAGCTTCAGGTATTGTCAATGGTATTCTTTATACCATAGAAGGAAATGAAGACAGTGTTAGAGTTGCAAAGTTTAATGCAGAACAGGCTCAGTTGGAAAATATTCAGTTTATAGAAGGTGATTTTCAAACAGAATTGCCAAAGTTGTTAGCGGAATTGCCCATGTTGGATTATGTGTTTTTTGATGGCCACCATGCATTAGAACCTACCTTGAATTATTTTGAATTATGTTTAAAAAAAGCACATAATTCGAGTATTTTTGTGTTTGATGATATCCGTTGGAGTGATGAAATGAAATTGGCTTGGGAGAAAATAAAAAACCATCCTAAGGTAAATGTGACAATAGATTTGTATACGATGGGAGTGGTTTTTTTTAGGAAAGAACAAGAGAAAGAACACTTTGTGTTAAGGTATTAATGACAGAGAAAAAATGAAGTTGGTTAAAGTTATATCACAATCTCGGCCAGTTTTAGCGGCAGTGAATTATTTGGACGGAATTATTCCTCCAGGTTTTCAGGGAGCCTCACTTTATTCCGTATTGCGATTCTTTGTTAAAGGGATTATTAGTCCAAAGTTCAATTTGTATGCAGGGTCATTGTCGTGGAATTTCTTTTTAGCCATTTTTCCCTCCCTTATTTTTTTGTTTACCCTAATTGCTTATATTCCTGGTTTGAATTTGCAAAAAATAATTCTCAATCAAATGGATTTTATATTGCCAAGTGGGGCATATAAAATAATCCGAACTACTGTTAGAGATATTGTCCAAACTCAAAGATCCGGATTATTGTCATTGGGTTTTTTATCAGCTTTATATTTTGCTAGCAATGGTGTATTTTCAATGATGTTGGCGTTTGATAGTAATTTCAATGATTCCGAAAAAAGGAAAATTAATTTTTTTCAAAAAAGAGCAAAATCAATATTTTTAACCATATTAATAACCTTGTTGATTGTAACATCGCTTATTGTTTTAATCACAGGTAATTTATTGTCTTCCTTTATTATCAAAGAAAAAATTATTAATAAATCAGTGGTGCTGTTTGTGGTTGAGTTGATACAATTGGCAACATTGAGTGCTTTGGTGTTTTTTATAATGAGCACTCTTTATTATTACGGAACCTCCTCTAAAATAAAGTGGCGATTTTATTCGCCTGGAGCGATAGTGGCAACTATTTTGTCTTTATTGTCCACTTATTTGTTCTCTTCTTATGTCGAAGATTTTAACAGTTATAATAAGTTGTACGGAAGTATTGGGGCTGTAATCGTATTAATGCTAATTATCTATTTTAATTCATTGTGCATTTTGGTAGGTTTTGAGCTTAACAAGAGTATTACAAGTGTAGTGAAAATACAGCAAGAGGAAAGGAAATTGAAAAATCGTTTTATATCATAAATTCAGTTAAATTTTATTTTGTTTTTGAATAAATTAGTTTATTTTTGCAAACCCAATTAAAAAACGATATTCTAAATATTTTTAAATAATTGGCAATAAGTTCTTAAATAAATCTGATGACTACTATCAACCAGTAACATTAGATGAAAAACCAAATATCTTTTACAATGCAACGGATAAGATATACGGAGAAATGGGAGAGCAGTTGTCCCGAAGCATCGGGAGCGGCAGTCAGAAGAGATAGAAAGGGTGTTATTAGAAATAAGTAACATAACATTTACGGAGAAATGGCAGAGCGGTTGAATGCGGCAGTCTTGAAAACTGTTTTAGTGAAAGCTAACGGGGGTTCGAATCCCTCTTTCTCCGCAACATTAAAAGCCAAACTATTAATTATCAATAGTTTGGCTTTTTTGTTTTTAGTAATTGTCCCACTATTGTTCCATGACTTATATTACTCCAGTAGATTATTGAAAGTGGATTTTAAACAATGCTATGCAATGCATATTGAGAAAATTTATTTATTTATACAATTATGCTATTGAATTCACATCTTCGTAGCTTTCGTTTTTTTTAAGATAATTTTTGGTGCTACGAATTTACTGTGCGCATACAATCCAATCATAACTGCGGTAAGAGTAATTGTAAAGCATTTTAGCTTTTCTTTTGAAATGAAGTTCATATCTTATTATTTGTTTTATTTTTTTGAGTGAGACAAAAATAGTGATGCAAACTATGGATAGACTCTCTATAAACCACACAAATTTCCTGAATTATTCGGTAACCTTTATATACTTTTTTTTATTAAGCGATTCTTAATAGGAGTTTTAGTATTTTTAATAACGTTTTGCGGCTTGGCGAAGGTGGCGATTTTACCACTGAACTTGATACGAAGCACACACTTCAAATTTAGGATAAACTGTCATACGAAGCACTGAACCGCCACTTTTGCCAAACCGCTGTTATCAGCTGCCCTTCTGTCCGTCCGAAGTGTTGTCGGTCGTGTTTGCAGGAGTTGTCCGCGATGAACGGGTGCGGTTGCTTGCACTCTCTTTTGCTTTTGCTGCGTCTGCCCGTGCGTTGAGGCAAAAGCAAATGTGAGTGCAAATGCGTTGGCTTTAGATGCAGTCGGTTTTGAGTTTGCAGGTCTCTCCATTTTATCCTTTGTAATTCATCAGTCGCAAACTTGTCAAAATTACAATTAGTGTTACTCCTACGTCTGCGGCTATGGCGAAAACTAAATTGCTGTAACCGATGAAAGCCAAGGTTATGAAAATCAATTTTACTGCTATTGCTCCGATGGTGTTGAATTTTATTCTTCTCAATGTTTTTTTACTTAACTGAATGAGAAACGGAATGAGTGAAAGTTTGTCGTTCATCAATGCAATGTTTGCTGTTTCTATTGCTGTGTCGCTTCCTGCTGCTCCCATTGCTATGCCTACGGTGCTTTGTGCTAATGCTGGTGCATCGTTAATTCCATCGCCTACCATTGCCACAAATTTATATTGCTGCAAAAGTTCTTTGATTTTGTCGGCTTTATTTTCGGGTAACATATTGCCGAATATTTTTTTGATGCCTACTTGTTGGGCTACATAGTTTGCTGCTTTTTCGCTGTCGCCTGTAAGCATAATAGGTTCTATGCTCATTGCTTCTATTTCCTTCAATGCTGCTGCACTGTCGGGTTTTATTTCGTCCATTAAACCAATGACACCTGCTACACCTTCGCCAAAACTTACGACTACACTTGTTTTGCCTTGTGCTGAAAGTTCTGCTACAATTTTCTCGGCTTCTTTGTCAACGGGTTGATGTTCTTTTATGAAATCTAACTTGCCTACATAAATTGTTTCGTCTTCACACACCAAACATTTTGCGGTTGCACCTTTGCCCATAATGCTTTTGAAACCTTCGGTTTTGTGTGGTTCAAATCCTTCTTTTTTACTTGCATCAACAATAGCTTGGGCTAATGGGTGTTCGCTGAATATTTCTGCTCCTGCGGTGCAAGCCAACAATTCTTCTCGGCTTGTTCCGTTTAAAGGAAATACATCTGATACAATCGGATTTCCGAAAGTGATGGTTCGTGTTTTGTCTAATGCAATTGCTTTGATGCTTGCCAATGCTTCAATGTATTTTCCGCCTTTTACTAATGCTCCTTTTGCTGAAGCGTTTCCGATTGCCGCGTAAATGGCTACTGGTGTGGATATAACCAATGCACAAGGACAAGCAATGACTAAAAGTGTAATGGCTTGTTGCAACCAATGGTTAAAATCTAATTGCATTGCAAATACAGGAATGACAAAAACTAAAATTGCCATTGCAATAATTGACGGTGTGTAATACTTTGAAAATTGCTGAATGAATTTTTGAGTTTCGCTTTTATTGCCCTGTGCCTCAAAAGTTAGGCGAATGATTTTTGAGAAAGTGGTATCAACGGAAAGTTTTGTTGTTTCCATTTCTATGAAACCATTTTTGTTTAGTGTTCCTGCAAAAAGATTGTCGCCTGTGTGTTTGTCTTTTGGAATTGGTTCGCCTGTAATGGCGGCTTCATCAACAGTTGTTTCGCCAGAAATAATTTTACCGTCAAGTGGTATCATTTCACCTGCTTTCACCTGAATGATTGTGCCGACTGCAATTTTGTCAATGGGAATGTTTGCGTTTTCTGTTTTTACAAAAGCTGTCTTTGGTGCTTTGCTCACCAATTCATCTAATGCAGATTTTGAATTTTCTATTCCAATATCTTCTAAGCGTTCGCCTAAAACATATAGCACTATTACAACTGCTGCTTCGGGATATTCGCCCAGATAAAATGCACCGATTACAGCAATGGTCATTAGTAAATTGATGCTGCTAAATTGGAGTTTGAAGATTGCTTTTACTCCGTTCCATAAAACATTGTAGCCAATGCCGAGAATGAATGCAGCAAATACGAAGGGAGCATACGGCATAGGTATGTGTATGCCGATTATGGATAAAATTTCTAACGCCACCACTATTATGATTGCAGAAAGAAGAAAAATAAATTTTTTGTCGTTGATTGGTAGTTTCATTATTGAAAATATATTAAGTGATTAATGTTCGTGTGCTTCGCCTTTATTATTCATTTTAGCTAAGATGAAAAAAGCTCCGTTCACTACTACTTTGCTGTTTGCAGGAATTTCTTTGAGTAAAGTAATTTCGCTGTAACCTACATCGGTAGTGCCTTTTCGGATGGGAATTTTTTCAAAGGTTGTTCCTTCTTCTGTATGTTCGGGTTCCTCTTTTTCGCTGTGTTCGTGTCCGTGTTCATCGTGCTTGTGTTCGGCAGTTTCTTTTTCCGAATGATGTTCTTCTTCTTTGTGGGCATCGGTAACAATAAAAATATAGTCCTGTCCTTCGTGATTTACAATGGCGTTGGTTGGAACTGCATCAACAGTAGCATTTTCTAAACTTACTAAGGCGGTAATGCTCATTCCGTCAATCAAGCCTTGCTTATTGCCTTTTACCATTGCGTGAACGGCAACGGCTTTGGTGTTTTGCTCGAAGGTGTTACTAATAGCGTAAACATCTGCATCGTATTCTTTGCCTGGATTGTTGGTAAGCGTAAAATGTATGGTTTGCCCCACTTTTAGTTTCTGTAAATCTTTTTCGTATACATATAAATCTAAATGCAGTTGGCTATTGTCCACTATTTCGGCAATGGGGTTGTTGGCATCTACATAGCTGCCAATGTTTACCATTACATTGCTGATTGTGCCATTTATGGGGCTTGAAATATTTACAACAGATTGGATATTTTCGCTTGTGAGTGAGGCGGTGTTTATTCCAATCAATTCTAACTGCTTTTGCAAACTCGCTTTTCGGGCTTTCAGAGTTTTAAGTTCTGCATCGGCAGATTGCAAATTCTTTAATGCTCCTGCATTGCCTTGTTGCAATTCTTTTTGTCGGGCAAATTCCAATTGTGCCAATTCTGCTTTTGAAGAAATACTTAAAAACTCCTCTTGCATTGTGATAAAAGAATTGTTTGAAATGGTGGCAATGGTTTGTCCTTTGCTCACCGAATTTCCTGTTTGCACCAAAATAGATTTGATAACGCCACCAAGAGAAGCTGTAGCATTTGCCCTATTTTGATTAGGCACTTTTAAAATTCCGTTGGCTTTGAGTGAAGCGGTTAATTGCTTTTTCTCAATGCTGCCTAATTCTATTTTTATAGATTTCATTTGCTCGACTGTAAGCATTGCCGTGTTGGTGTTTTCGTGTTCATCGTGATGCTCGGTTTCTTCACCGTGCGTTTCGGTTTTATTGCTGTTGCAGGATGCAAATACTATGGATGTTGCAAGGGCTGCTATGAAGATTATATTTTTCATTTCTGTGAAATTTTATTTATTGATTAAGAAATTGATGTTGATAATGGATTGGTTAATTTGATTGATGGATTGCAGATAACTTAACTGCACATCGGTAGCGGTTTGTAAGGCTTGCAAGTATTCAATGTAGCCAATGTCGCCACTTTTGAAACCAACTTTTGCGGTGCTGATAATTATTTCAGCATTGGGCAAAGCGGTTGATTTGTAATAATTGTATTGCGACAAATTCTGGTTGTATTGCTGAAAGGCATTTTGCAATTGGCTTTGTAAAATCAACTTTTTATAGTCGGCTTCCTTTTGCAATGCCTGTTGTTTATAGTCAAGCGATTTTACTTTTGAAGCATTGCTAAAAAAAGTAATTGGAATACTTAACCCAACATTAAAGCCTTGAAATCGTTTACTGCCATCAAAATTTACATCTGCACCATTTATGTTTTGCACTCCAATTAATGACTGGTTGAAATAACCCACATTAAAATCGGGTAATGCAGATGCGGTTTCTAATTTCTTGTTTTGCTCGGCAATAACGGCTTGCTGATACAATACTTTTAATGAAGGATTATTTGCAATAAGTGTAGTGTCAAACGAATTGCTCATTACAAGTGGTTGAAAGTTTCCGCTATATTCAATCGTAAATTCTTCGCTTGTGTTCATTAGCGTTTTTAGCGAATTGTAAGCCGTTGAATAGTCTGTTTCGTTTTGTTTGAGCAAAAGCGAAAGCTGTCCCCGCTTGGTTTCGGCTGTGGTTTTTTCCAACAAATTAGTTTCACCTGTTTTGTATCGCAAAGCTGCTGCACTCACAAAATCGTTATACAAACTGTCTAAAGATTGTAGTTGCTTTTTAGTGGTTTGCAAATATTGTAACTGGTAAAACCAATATTGCACCTGTGCTTTAATTTCGCTGGCGGTGGCTTGCTGTTGCAATTGGCTACCTTGCAATTCGGCTTTATACAAACCTGATTTTGCAGAATAGTAAGTTGGAAAAGGAATACTTTGCGAAACCTGAAAAGCCTTGTCCTGATTGATGCTATTATATTGTCCAAACTGAAAATTGACATTCGTTTTAGGTAATTCAAACACCGATTTTTTCAAAGTGGTGGAAGATTGCACATTGAGTTGTTGCGATTGAATTTCTAAATTATTTTTCAATGCCGTGCTTATTGCATCTTCAACCGAAATGGTTTTAGTTGTTGCTGTTTGGGCGTTTGCAGCATTGAATGAAAGCAATACAAAAACTAAAATACTTGTGGCTGAAAATTTGATTTTAGACTTTTTGATTTTAGAAAACATCACATACAGCAAAGGCAAAACAAACAGTGTTAAGAAAGTTGCTGTAAGCAAACCGCCTATCACAACTGTTGCTAAAGGTTTTTGCACTTCTGCCCCTGCACCGTGCGAAAGTGCCATTGGTAAAAAGCCCAATGATGCAACGGTGGCAGTCATTAACACAGGTCGCAAACGGATTTTTGTTCCTTCTTTTATGCGTTCTAAAATGTCGGTCATTCCGTCTTTTTCTAATTGATTAAAAGTTCCGATTAACACTATGCCGTTTAGCACAGCTACACCGAACAAAGCAATAAAACCGATACCTGCCGAAATGCTGAATGGCATATCACGAATGAGCAAAGCGAATACACCACCAATTGCACTCATTGGAATTGCTGTATAAATTAGCGTGGCTTGTTTTACTGAACTAAACGTAAAATAGAGTAACATAAAAATGAGTGCTAATGCCACTGGCAAAGCAATCATCAGGCGTTTGCTTGCTGCTTGCAGATTTTCAAACGTGCCTCCATAGGTGTAATAATATCCTTCGGGAAGTTTTACTTTTTCGCTCAGTTGTTTTTGAATATCGGTAACAACACTTTCTACATCTCTGCCCTTTACATTAAAGCCTACAACAATTCTACGTTTGCCATCTTCACGACTAATTTGTGCGGGACCTAATTCCATTTTGATTTCCGCAACTTGAGATAATGGAATTTGCGTTCCATTGGTGGTTGGGATATACAAATGGTTCACATCGTCAATGTTGTTGCGGTGTGTGCTGTCTAAGCGAACCACCAAATCAAATTTGCGTTCGTTTTCATACACAACTCCTGCACTTCCACCAGCAAAAGAAGTAGAAACAATGTGGTTGATGTCCTCAATGTTTAAACCGTAATTGGCAATTTGAGAACGATTGTATTTGATCACGATTTGCGGAAGTCCTGCAACACGTTCAACACTTGGTTCTGTTGCACCGTCCACACTTTGCACAACTGAATTTACTTTATTGGCATAGTTTAAAAGTGTGTCCATATTTTCACCAAATATTTTTACTGCAACGTCTTGGCGAATACCTGTCATAAGTTCGTTGAACCGCATTTGTATGGGTTGGTTCTTTTCAAAGAATACCCCAGGGATTGTGTTTAATCTTTCTTCAAACTCTTCTGCCAATTCATCATAAGAAACATCACGTTTCCATTCGCTTTGTGGTTTCAAAATTATCATCATATCCGTTGCTTCGGGTGGCATTGGGTCGGTGGGAACTTCGGCAGCACCTGTTTTGCCAACTACCATTTTTACCTCGTCAAATTCTTTGATAAGTCTTGATGCTTGCATTGAGGTTTCTAAACTTTGTGAAAGTGATGTGCCTTGCGGTAATATGCAATGAAAAGCAAAATCGCCTTCCTGTAAGGTTG
>JACCDH010745708.1_pt1 | contig 123541 bp, 107 predicted proteins | sample 7442481 | NCBI WGS metagenome assembly JACCDH01 (sample SAMN15323433, study PRJNA562643) | freshwater metagenome | isolation source: river surface water | place: USA:Blue River Watershed | collected 2017-08-15 | reverse complement strand
GCTAAAGGTGTTTACAGCATCAAATTGACTGTTGATGGTCAAGTTGTAAACAAAAGAGTTGTATTACAGTAATTGATTTAAACTTATAAAGAAAAAAGGGCTACCAATCGGTAGCCCTTTTTTTATGACTAAATTTTTAATATCGTGGCATTAATTTTGCTAAATGATGAACATGTCCAAAGCACTTTCTATAATCATTGCTCTTATTACAATAAACATCTCATTTGCTCAAGTAAATGATTCTATTGAATCGAAACACTTAAAAAACATTACTCAACTAACCTTTGGTGGCGATAATGCCGAAGCCTATTTTAGCCCCAATAGCAAAAATTTGGTTTTTCAAAGTAATAATAAAAAATGGGGTGTAGAATGTGATCAAATATTTACTATTGATATAGCAAAAGCAATGAAAGAAAAAGAAAACTATTTGCCAAATAAACTAAGTAACGGACTTGGTCGAACTACTTGTAGTTATTTTATGCCTAATGGTAAAGATATTTTATATGCATCCACTTTTAAAGGGTCTCACCAATGTCCAACAACAGTAAGTGTACAAGGTAAATACTTGTGGAGTATCTATCCCGACTATGATATTTTTGTAGCAAATCCTAAAGGGGAAATCATTAAGAGACTAACAGACTCAATAGGTTACGATGCAGAGGCTACTGTTAGTCCCAAAGGTGATAAAATAGTATTTACAAGTACACGTAGCGGTGACTTGGAGTTATGGATTATGAATATTGATGGTAGTGGATTAAAACAGTTAACATTCGACTTAGGATACGATGGTGGCGCATTCTTTTCTCCTGATGGCTCTCAATTGGTTTTTAGAGCTTCTAGACCCCAAAGTGAAACAGAGATTGCGGAATACAAAAAACTGCTTTTAGATGGCCTTGTAGCACCTACAAATATGGAATTATATGTCATTGATACTAATGGACAAAATTTAAAACAAGTCACCAATTTGGGAAAAGCCAATTGGGCCCCATTTTTTCATCCATCAGGTAAAAAAATATTATTTTCAAGCAATCATTACTCAAGTAAAGGTTATGCATTCCAATTATTCATGATTGATATAGATGGTAAAAATTTACAACAAATAACCAACGAAAGTATTTTTAATGCATTTCCAATGTTTAGTCCTGACGGAAAAAAACTTATTTTTTCATCTAACAGAAACAACAATGGGACGCGAGATACTAATTTGTTTATTGCTGACTGGATCGATTGATTTTAATAAATCTTTAATCAAATATCGTCAATAACATCAGGATTGTGCTCATGTTTTGCTTTTGCGACATAAGCTAGCAAAGATGAATAGGCAGCCATTGAACCTATTCCAATCATCAGGAAAATATCACCATAATCCCAACTCATTACTTTTATGGCAGCTCCTACTGTTATAAGAACTGATGAAGATATTCGCAACCATTTAATCCATTTTAATACCTTAACACCATGAATGGACGTGTCAACCACTAATTTTTTATTGAAAAACAAGGTGGAAAAAACCCAAATGAATAAAAAAATAGCAGGTGTAATTCTGTAAAATAAAAGCAGGCGAACAGTGTCTAAGGTTATAAATTGACTGATTAATATAAATAAAAAAGCCAACCAGAGAATGATAGACCTAAAGACTAACATAATACATTAGTATAATGGAAATTGTTTCATCCAAGTATTCACTTCTTGTTTGATTTCACTTATAACAGATTCTTGGTCGTGATTCATTAGTGCACGATCAATTAATTCAGCTATTTTAACCATATCAGTTTCTTTCATTCCACGTGTGGTAATGGCAGGTGTCCCTAAACGAATTCCTGAAGTTACAAACGGTGAACGGGTTTCAAAGGGAACTGTATTTTTATTAATAGTTATATCACATTTAACCAAAGTATTTTCGGCTAACTTACCCGTTAAATAATCAGCTTTAGCTCTCAAATCAATTAACATTAAATGATTTTCAGTACCACCTGAAATAATGTTATAACCTAAATTAACCATGGCTTGTGCCAAAGCACTTGCATTGGTTTTAACTTGTTGCATGTATGTTTTAAATTCAGGCGTTAATGCTTCACCAAATGCAACTGCTTTTGCTGCAATAACATGTTCTAAAGGACCACCCTGTGTTCCTGGGAAAACAGCACCATCTAAAACAGCACTCATCATTTTTGGTTCACCCTTTGGTGTTTTTAATCCCCAAGGATTCTCAAAATCTTTGCCCATCATGATGATACCGCCTCTTGGACCTCTCAAAGTTTTGTGAGTGGTAGAAGTAACAATATGGCAATGCGGAAGAGGATTGTTCAATAATCCTGTTGCTATTAAACCGGCAGGATGAGAAATATCAGCAAGCAATAAAGCACCAACTTTATCTGCTATGGTTCTTAAAGTTGCATAATCCCAATCTCTGCTATAGGAAGAAGCACCACAGATGATTAATTTAGGTTTTTCTCTTTCGGCAATTTCTGCAATTTTATTAAAATCTATTGTTCCTGTTGATTCCTCAACGCCATAAAAGCTTGGAACGTATAATTTACCTGAAAAATTTACGGGAGAACCGTGTGTTAGGTGACCACCGTGACTAAGGTCGAATCCCAAAATTTTGTCACCTGCATTTAAACAACCCAACATAACGGCAGCATTTGCTTGTGCACCACTGTGAGGTTGAACATTGGCCCATTCTGCACCAAAAAGTTTCTTTAATCTATCGATTGCAATTTGTTCAACTTGGTCAACTATTTCACAACCACCATAGTAGCGTTTACCTGGCAAGCCTTCGGCATACTTATTGGTTAACACACTTCCCATAGCTTCCATCACTTGTTTTGACACAAAGTTTTCAGAGGCTATTAACTCGATTCCGTGCGACTGTCTGTCGTTTTCTAATTGTATGAGGTCAAATATTTGTTGATCTTTTTGCATGATAAAATGAATGAACAAATATATTGATTTTATTGATTTGAAATTAATGCTTGTTTAAATTGATTTTATTTTATTTATTTGAATATATTAAAACATAATTAAGATGAAAATAACTAAAAATTTAATTGCATTTTCTCTCCTATTTATGATGCTTTCAGGCTGTTTTAAAACCTACTATTACTATATTCCAAATAAACAGAATATCATGGAAGTAAAAGAAAAAGGTGATATCAACTTTTCATACAGCAGTGGTGCCAAAAGTACAGAATCGTATAATTTAGGATATTCTATAACCAATAACATTGCTATTAATTCTCAATTATTTACTATGTCAGAAAATGAAGGTGATAGAAAACCCAATGAAACTGTTTTATTTAATAATGAAATAATTGTTTATAAAGCTTATAAAAACTTTTATCCTGCCATAAATATAGGATATTCAAAAGGTAAACTTTACAGACATACAGAAGACTTTGATTTAAGAATGAGGACCTTCTATATACAACCATCTATTGGTTATTCAAATGATTACTTTGATTTAGGTTTTTCATGTAAAATAAGTAACAATTACTATAATTTACAAATGTTTAATCCAAATTCAACAGTAAATTACGATTTTCAGGATGTAGGAAGTAGGGAATTTCACTTTTATGAACCTGCATTTACTTTAGGAGTAGGCTACAAAAATATTAAACTACGTGTTCAGTCAATCAATACTTATCAATTTAACTCAAGTAAAATGAATCTTTACGATAATAATCTTTACTTAAGTTTAAACTTAAATATCAATATCAATAAAATTTTAAAAAATAAATAACTATTTACCCTTTGGGGCAGCAGTTGGAATTAAAGTTGCTATATCTCTGTCAAACAAATACATACCACCTTTGTCATCGCCAATTAAACGCAATTTGTCTACATTGTTTTTGGCTAATGATTCTTCTTCTAATTGTTCAGCAACGTACCATTGCATAAAATTATGAGTGGTATAATCTTTTTCTGACAAGCAAGCATCTACTACCTTATTTATTTCTGCAGTCACCAATATTTCATGTTTTAGGATAATATCAAAGACTTCTGTTAAATTTTTGAATTTAGAAATAGGTTCTTTTAAGGCAGGAACCACCGCTTTTCCGCCTCTTTCATTGATAAAACGAACTAATTTTATCATGTGTAATCTTTCTTCATCGCTGTGAGTATATAAAAAATTAGCTACTCCATTGAATCCTTCAGATTCTGCCCATGAGGCCATGGCTAAGTAATAATTGGAAGAAACGGCTTCTAATTCTATTTGATTGTTTAATGCGTTTTGGATTTTTTTTGATAACATATGTGATAATTTTTTTTAAAGTTCTTTTCTTAATCTTGCCACAGGAATATTTAGTTGCTCCCTGTATTTAGCAACAGTTCTTCGGGCGATATTATACCCCTTCTCTCGCAATATAGCCATTAATGCTTCGTCTGTTAAAGGTGTTTTTTTGTCCTCTTGTGATACAGCATCACCTAATATTTTCTTCACTTCTCGGTTGCTGACCTCTTCGCCACTGTCGCTCAAAATACCTTCACTAAAAAAGTATTTTAACGGATAAATACCAAAATCTGTTTGCACATATTTACTGTTTGCTACCCTTGATATGGTGGAAATATCCATGCCTATTTTTTCAGCAATGTCTTTCAAAATCATTGGTCTTAGTGACACTTCATCGCCATAAAGGAAAAAATCCTTTTGCGCTTCCAATATAGCTGTCATTGTTAATTGCAATGTTTGTTGACGTTGTTTAACACTGTCTATAAACCACTTTGCACCATCTAATTTTTGCTTAATATACTGAACTGTGTCTTTTAAGTTTTTATCATTTTTGGTGTCCTTGTCGTAAGCCTGTAATGTTTCCGAATAAGATTGACTCAATTTTAATTCAGGGGCATTGCGTGAGTTGAGTACCACACTCAACTGACCATCTATGTTATTGACTGTAAAATCAGGAATAATATATTGTGAGGTGCTTTGCGACTGAGACTGTCCAGGTTTTGGATTAAGTTTGGTGATTTCTTTAATGGCCGCTTTCAACTCATCATCGGTAATTTTAAGACTTTTCATTATTTTGTCATAATGTTTCTTAACAAAAGCCTCCATGTGTTCGCTCAGTATTTTTTCGGCCAAATCAATACTTTTGTTTGTGCCATAATCTTTTTTATAAAGTTGCAATAGCAAACATTCTTGTAAATCTCTGGCCCCTATTCCTGGTGGGTCAAAATTTTGAATTTTTATAAGGATACGTTCCAATTGTTCCTCACTGGTACTGATATTTTCAGTAAATGCCAAATCGTTAACAATGGAATTCAAAGGTCTTCTTAGGTAACCATCTTCTTCGATGTTTCCAACCAAATGCATAGCAAGTTGTAATTCGTCCTCATTGTCAAAATTAGCTTGCACTTGGTCGACCAAAAAATCGTAAAAGCTTTGTTGGTAAGCAATGGGGATTTCTTTTTGTTCCTCGTCAGATTGATTGTAATCATCTGTCATTTTAAAACCGGCAGAATCGTCGGCACTTAAAAACTCAGAAACATTAAAATCTTCGGTATCGTAGTGATCTTGACTGTTAAAATCATCATTGATACTTTCCTCATTGTTAAATTCTTCCTTCTTTTTTTCAGCGGCTGTGTATGTGGCAAAATCTTCTTCACTTTTTTCTAAAGCGGGGTTGTCTAACAGCTCTTGCTCTACTCTTTCCTCAAAATCTGCGGTGGTCATTTGCAATAATTTGATGAATTGAATCTGTTGAGGAGACAACTTTTGCAACAATTTTTGGCTTAATGACTGCTTTAACATGAGGAAATTTTAATTTAATTCTAAAATTATCTGCAAAGTAAATTAATTTTGCGGTATTATTACAAAGATTTTTAAAAATGTATATTAGAGATATTGCCCAATACGAGGGAAAAGAAATTGAATTAAAGGGTTGGGTAGCCAACAGAAGAGACAGCAAGGGCCTTGTTTTTATTAATTTAAGAGACGGCAGTGGCTTGGTTCAATGTATAGCAGACCAAAGCAAACTGAGTGAAACTGAATTTAACAACGCTGGCAAACTTGGTTTGGAAAGTGCTATTGCTGTGAAAGGGATAGTGGTAAAAGACGAACGCCAAATAGGTGGTTTTGAAATCCAAATGCAATCATTGCATGTTTACCAATTTGCCGAAGAATACCCAATTGCCAAAAAAGAACATGGTATAGATTTCTTAATGGATCAACGCCACTTGTGGTTGAGAAGTCAGAGACAATGGGCTATAATGCGTATCAGAAATACCATTATTTATAGCATACACCAATATTTCCAAAAAGAAGGTTTTGTTCAAATGGATGCGCCTATTTTTACAGGAAATGCTTGTGAGGGTACTAGCAACTTGTTTGAAACCGATTTTTATGGTGACCCTGCATACTTAAGTCAAAGTGGTCAGTTATACGGTGAAGCAATGGCAATGGCATTTGGTAAAATATACACGTTTGGACCCACTTTCCGCGCCGAAAAAAGCAAAACCAGAAGACACCTTTCTGAATTTTGGATGATAGAACCTGAAATTGCTTTTTGTGATATTCATCAAAACATGGATATTATTGAATCTTTTTTACAATTTGTCATTAAGCAAGTTTTGGAAAACTGTGAGGCGGAACTTAAATTGATAGACCGCGATACCGACATTTTAAAATCGAGCTTAGAGGCTTTCCCTCGTTTAACTTACGACGAAGCTGTAGCCATTATTAAAGGTGAAAAAGATGTAAACGGACAAAACAGTATCAAATCATTAGAAGATGAATTAGCCGCTGTGAATGAACAAATTATAGCACTTGAAGCAGAAATTGCAGAAAGAGAAGCAAAAATAGCCGTTCCGGGGATGAAAAAAGGTGAAATAAACTTTAATCAAACTAAAATTGTTCAGTTAAAACAAGCATTGAAAGATGCCGAAGAAACCCAAAGAAACATTCCACAATGGTTAGCAAGTGCTAAAAACTTTGAATATGGCAATGATTTGGGTGGAAGTGATGAAACGGTTATTACCCGTTTGTTTGACAAACCTATTATGGTGTACGATTGGCCGCACGAGGTTAAAGCCTTTTACTTAAAACGCAATCCTGAACATCCTCGTTTTGCAAGAGGTGTAGATGTTTTAGCACCTGAAGGTTATGGTGAAATAGTGGGTGGTGGTGAACGTGAAACCGACGAGCAAAAATTACGTGACAAAATCATAGAACACGACTTACCAATGGAGGCTTTTGAGTGGTATTTAGATTTAAGAAAATATGGAAGCGTACCGCATGCAGGTTTTGGACTAGGTTTGGAGCGTTTAGTAACATGGTTGTGCAAACTAAAACACGTAAGAGAAAGCATTCCATTCCCACGTATGTACGGTAGATTGTTGCCATAGGGGAAAGAGAAGGAATTGTTTTATTGTTTCACGCCGTTCAGCGTGATTGCTAAATTGTTTTATTGTTGAATTGTTTAATTGTTTCTCGCCGTTCAGCGTGATTGTTAAATTGTTAAATTGTTTTATTGTTGAATTGTTGTCTACCACTAAGCTGAGGAGCCTAGTCACAGCTAACCCCTAACCCAATGTCACCCTGAGGCTCTCGAAGGGCCTCCCCCCTCCCTCCCATGAACATACAAAAAATAGAAGCCGAAGAAAGCGATTATCTTTATACAGACACTTCGCAAATACAAAATGCAGGATTAGGGTTGTATACTGCTATTAAGCTCTTTAAAGAGGAACAAATAGCGGTATTTGAGGGTGAATTATTGAGTGATGATGAAGCTGAGAAACGGGCTTTGCTCAGAGAAGACCAATATTTTATCAGTTTACTCAATGGCAAAACCATGGATTCCAAACACACTGACTGTTTTGCCAAATATGCCAATGACGCCACAGGAACCCAAACGGTCTTCAAAAACAACTGCATTATCACCCTAAACGACGAACAACAGGTTTGTTTAGTAGCCACTAAAACCATTAAAGCAGGTGAGGAAATTTTTTGTAGTTACGGTACGGAATATTGGGGAAACATGGGGGAGTTTGAGGGAGAGGTTTGAATGCTCAATACTCCTTTTTATCGGGAATAACTCCCCTCACTCCTCCACGGGGAATTTCGACATCGCCATTGTATCTTGGAATTAAGTGAATATGGACATGAGGCACTGTTTGACCTGCCGTTTCATTGATATTTATTCCTACGTTAAAACCAACAGGATTAAACTTTTCTTGAATTATTTTCTGAACTGAATTTAATACAAACCAACAAGCACTTTGTTCTTTAAAACTTAATTCAAAATAATTGGAAACGTGCTTTTTAGGAATTATTAATACGTGCCCATTGCTCACTGGAAATTTGTCGTAAATTGCGAAGACAGATGCCGATTCTAATATAATTTCTCTATCTTTATCTGGATTACAAAATGGACAATCATTGGATAAATTTAACTCTGACTGATTAATGTGTTTGTACTCATAAATTTCGCAATACTCGTTCAATAATATACTTTTATACGGCAAAACTACATTACATTGATAGGTTTGTTTCTGATGGATTTTATGTATTCTAAAGCCTTCAAACTTCACATCTCTTCTTACTGCAAAATAGGCAATGCCTCCTGAATTTAATAATTGAGAAACTTTAAGTAATACCTCCGTTTGTTCTTCTTTCTGTAAAACATTAAGTACGTACAAACAGATAATGGTGTCAAACTTTTCATTGGGTAATTGAGGAAAATAAAATTTATCATACCCAACTACATCAACCCCTTTTTCCTTTAAAATATTAACATCTGAACCCAATCCACAACCAAAATCCAAGACTTTCCCTTTAAGCAAATTATTTTTTAATAAATGCCTAGCTGGAAAAGAGATTGTGTCTCTCTCCTTTGCGGTTAAATGGCTGTATATATTGTTCTGTTCATTCATCTTTCATGTATGAAAATCCATTGTTTGAAGCTATTATAATTAAAGGTTGAATTACTTCTTTAAATTTATCTTTGTTAAATTGATCTAGGCTATTAAAAATAGTTAGATACTCTTCCAATATTTTACCTTTGGGATTATATTCTTTATGGACATTAAACGCCTTTTCTTGTAATTGAAAAAATCTTTCAAAATGCAAATTACTCGAAGGTAAATTATCACTTTTTTTACTGTTAAAAGATTTATCAATAGGGGCTAAATTCCAAATTAAATCATGAGAGACAAAAGCATGAGGAACGTAATGGTCTAACGCAAAGTTTTTATCTTCAAATCTCAGGGGTTTTTCTGTAAAAATACAATTAATTATTCCCTCTTTTTCAAAAACAACTTTCCAAAATTCATTGGTCTGTTTAGTTAATGAATTTCTAATAATTGGTTTTATTAATTTATTAGGTATATCAGGCACATTTGGATTTTTAGATTGCAAGAATAAAGAAAGATTCCAATAACAAAAATCTTTAATTATTTTAGCATTTTCAGTCAAATAAACTATCCATTGTGGGTTAATTATAATTTGATCTTTATACAATGCATAAAGACAATTATTTTCAAATTTTTGAGACCTTGTATATATTTCAGTTTTGCTAGATTGAATAAACCAAGGACTTAAAAACCAATGAGGAACATTGTTATCAAAATGACTTAATTCCTTTATAGTTTGCTTGTTATGTGGATTTTTTAATCTTTCAACTATCTTACTTTTGTCTATGTCAATCGTTAAATTTTCTAATCCTTTAATTGATAATATTTTCTTTTGTAATTCATCTTGTACTCCAAATGACAATTTAAAATAGTTAACTGTATACCATGCTCTTGAAACCATTTTTGAAAATAATTCAATTTTATTGATTTCAACTTTTCCCTCTTCAACAGACTCAATTATTGCCAATAACCAATAAAATTTATAGGTTGCAACTGTACTTTTAAAGCAAGCTGCAAGTATATTTGTGTTTAGTTTATTGTTAATTGGTAGTGTCATATTTTACCCCCAATAATGGAAAAAGACAATGCCTACGATGAGTAAAATATTGAGGAGCTCCTTTAGGAAATTGAATCGACTGTTGGTGAAGTAATAGGAGAAATAAAAGGCCAAAGGAAATGCTACAAATGAGAATTCTTGCTTCGGATTCTGTTTGCCTGTAGTCATTAATACCACACAAATAACTATCGTTAATACCATCAACTGTATGGCGCGCCGCTGCTTAATGGTGTTTCTGAAATAGTTTTTGTTCATCCTCAATATCGCCAAAACAAAAATGAATGCCAAAAATGGTAACATGGATTTTAAGGCCCAAAACTGATTGTTGAAACTGCCGTAATCGGGAAAGAAAATGTAAAAAGGCAAAAAATTACCGTTCAATAAATAATTCAACATAGTGCCAATGTACAAAGGCATTAAAAAGCCCACAAAGGCCGAAATATGTTCCCTGAAATTAAAGGGTCTAAAGACATTGATTCCCAATAGCACTATCACAAAAAATACCATGTAAGTGGTGTTCAATAAAGCACTTAATCCTGCCAAAAAGGAAGCCGAAAACAAAGAGAAATAAGGAGAATCGGAATGGTATAAATTCAAAATAGAACCCAATGATACGATCATAAACAAATTGACAAATAACACCGGACCGGCATAAAACTGATCCACAAACACCGAATTCAATACAATGTAAAAATACGCGGGCAAATAGGAAGTAACAATGACCAATTCATGTTTATTGCAAATGCGGTTAAACACCAAAGCCGTTATGATGACCAAAAACGTGGAAACAAAAAAACCAAGCTGCGGATAATAGTTGAGATAGTTAAATATTTGCTGTATGTAATTCAATGCCAAAGGCGCATTGGTATTAACATAAGGCGTAACAAAACCTGCACTTCTGAGTCCGAAGGCAAATACTATTAGAAAAAAAATAGTTTGGTTGTAGTTATTTGAAAATAAACGTATCAATAAATTAGTTTAATATAGGTGAAATCTCTGTTTTGATTGACCGGAATAACGATGCTATTGGCATTCACTTGCCGACTTTCTGCCGGAATAATGAGGGCATAATATTGGTCGTTATTCAGTATTATTTTTTTAGTCATTCTGCCAAATTCGTTATAACTGATTTGTACAATGTCTGCATTGGCACTGATGCGGTCGTTGTATAAAATATTAAACTCATCATCATTTACCATGGTGATAATGCCGTTGTAAAAACCACCGTCGTTGATAGATGATTGGGTTTTGTTTACCACATCGGTCCATTGCGGTTCGAAAACACTGTCTAAACTGAGTATCAAAACTTCGTCGTTGTTGAATATTTTGGCATAACTGCTTTGTGGTACGCCGTTGATATAAAAAATATCACTTTGGGTGGTTACAAAGGCGCGTTCACTTATCATCACTAATCCGCCATTGGCTTTTGGAATAATTTTTTTGATGTCAAATTTATTCAAATTCTCGCCTTTCGACTCACTTTTTACCCCTATTATTTGAGCAACTAAATTTCTTTCTATTTGCTTAAAAACAATGTGTTCAGGTTTTAATGTGGTAGGAAGCATTGAAATAATAAAGTAACCCAAACATTCATCCTCATAATTTTCACCATAAAAACCACAGGCTTGTACCTTATTCGTTTGGTAATTGTACACCAATTGGTAATTGCTTAAATAGGTTTTTTCGTTATTGATAAGTTGCGATTGGAAGTTGAGCGAATGGGGGTTAAAGGCCATAACATAATGGAAAAAATCGGAGGCATTTTTACTTTTAAACTTTTGCGACTGCGATATCAAAAAGAACAATTGTCCACTGTTGTCAATACAACCGTCACCAATATACATTTCATCAAATGCGTAAGGCAAAATATAACGACCTTGCACCTGTATTTCTTGATTTTTAACTAAATGGTATTGGAGAATAGATTGGTTAGCAGAATCGGAAACAGAGGCAATCATGTATAAAGTTTTGTCCGTGTTGTAGTATATTTTGTAAAGCGGTGTAAAAGCGTTAATTCCTGTTTGATGGATGTCTATTTTTTTGATTTCATTCAAACTAGAATCGACAAAATGCATGGACAAACGCTTGACATTGTTTTTGTCAAAATTTTTAACAAAAAAAACAAAACCATCATTGTTTACAATAATTTTTTCGAGTTGTGCATTGTTAATTTTGTACATTTTATTGCGCAACAAATTCATTTTCTTGTCGAAATGTTCCACTATAAAATACTTTTTGAACGAACTGTTTTTGTGTTTGAGCACATAAACACCGTGTTGATTTTGACCAATAACTTTGGTAAAATTTGTTTTTTTATCGAGATTGTTCTTGTTGGCCCAAACCACCTGTTGCGCACCCAATGACAGATAAAAACCAAAGGCTAATATCAGCAGTGTAAAGCGGGAAAAGGAAGGGTTAAAAGCGCCAAACAAAATTTATGTAAATTAAATGGCTAAATTACAAGGTTTGTGTTATTTTTACAAACAGAATTTAATGCCACATTGAAACCTGATTTTTACTATACCTCCAAGAAACAAGAGATTGCTATTTTAGTAGGCGTTCACAAAAAAAGTGATCCTCAAAATAAGTTAACTGAATATTTAGATGAATTGGAAGCCCTTACTGCCACTGCGGGGGCAAGAACTGCGGCTCGACTAACTCAAAATTTGGATTATCCCAACCCTCGCACTTTCATTGGTGAAGGGAAATTGCAAGAATTGATGAATTTGGTAGGTTTTCATAAAGCCGATGTGGTTATTTTTGATGATGAATTAACGCCTTCACAAATCCGTAACATTGAAAAAAACTTTAAAGAAGTTAAAATCATCGACCGCAGTTTATTGATTTTGGATATTTTTTCGAAGAATGCCAAAACAGCACAAGCAAAAACCCAAGTTGAGTTGGCGCTAAACCAATATTTATTACCTCGACTTACCAAAATGTGGACTCACTTGTCCAAACAAAAAGGGGGTATAGGAATGAAAGGCCCTGGTGAAACTGAGATAGAAACCGATAGAAGGGTTATTAGAAGTAATATCAGCGACCTCAAAGAGAAATTGGCCCTTATAGACAAACAAAACAAAGTTCAAAGACAAAGCAGGACCGATAAAAAAAGAGTCGCTTTGGTTGGTTATACCAATGTGGGTAAAAGCACCATTATGAATTTGCTGAGTAGGGCCGATGTGTTGGCAGAAAATAAATTGTTTGCCACCTTGGATTCTACGGTTAGAAAAGTGGTATTTGAAGACCCTCACAATGAAGGACAGTTTATCCCGATTTTGTTAAGTGATACGGTAGGATTCATTCGCAAGTTACCTACGTTGCTGATAGAGAGTTTCAAAAGCACTTTGGCAGAGGTAGTGGAAGCCGATGTGTTGTTACATGTGGTTGATATTTCAAATCCTGAGTTTGAGAATCAAATGACATTGGTAAAGCAAACCTTGTTTGACATAGGAGCCAAAGAGAAACCCACTTTATTGGTTTTTAATAAAATTGATGAATACATCAAACAAAATCCTGACACGTCATTAACGGAGTTTGAAAAAAGTTGGTTGAGCAAGGAACATGCACCTATTGTGTTTGTATCCGCTACCGAAAAAACCAATATCAATGCCCTCAAAATGGGTATTTTGAATTTAATTTAGCCTTGGCTAGGTTTAGACTTTTCTGCAGTCATGTCGACAAGGGAGACAGTTTTTCTTGACAAAGGCTTAATCTTATAACTATCTTCCCTGCTGTCATGTCGACAAAGGAGACATCTCTTCCCGACAGCTTTTCGGCAAAGCTACTTGGATGTTTACATTCAATAATATTCGGATTTGCGACAATGTTTTTTATTTACTTCATGCCTCTACTTTCTTTTTTCATTGCAAAAAAGAAAGTAGCAAAGAAAAAGCTAGTGCCACAATGAGGCTTTTATTTCCAAAGCTAAATAAATTTTTGAGGGTTTGCTTTTTTTGACCTCTACAGGTGATTTCCTCGAGTCCACTCGAGGAACTTCCTTTGAGGTAACCCAAAAAAATCTAAACCCTCAAAAACCACCGCATTGAATGGCACGTTGGAAACCCAAGAAAGATTTTTGATTTTTGATTTTTGTCATGGAGAGGCTCTCGAACCATAGACAAAAATCTTTAATAAAGCACACTCCCCTAAGGCTGGGTTACGAGACTTCGGAACAGCTAATAAGTCCCGTGCGGCTGGGGTCCAGCCAATGCGTGAAAATTCCCTTTTGTGGATAGGCAGCCGAGATTGCAGCCACAAAAACGGAATTTTTGATTGGGTGGTGGTTTTTGTTTCTTTTAACATTAAAAGAAAAAAAAATTTTAAGTTAAGATAAAATTCATTTGAATTAGAAACTCTACTCAAATGTTTGCGGTTTTTTCTCCCCTCTCCTTCGGAGCAGCCGCGACTAGGCTCAGCCTAGTGGGTGAGGCCTCCCCCAAACTCTTTTTGTCATCTTTTTTGCAAGAAAAATGCAAAAAAGTCGCCAAAAAGGATTGCGTGTGTTTAATAATAACCACGGGTTAAAACCCGTGGCTATTATTATTTACCTCCTCTGGAGGATTATTTGTGCCGTTGTTGGTCTCGGATTAAAATTGGTTGATATGAAAAAAAGCTAAAAAAACTAATTGAATACAAAACAAGACAGCAAAAAAGTGAGTGTTTACAAGGGGTTTAACATTTTTAAACGACTATACCCACCATTTTAAAAGACAGTTTGATAACTTTGTGAATTAAACATTTAGTAACATGCACTTTACATCAATAACTTTGTTGACACAAAATCGGTTGAAAAGTAACATGTTTAAAGAATTACATAAAAAGTTTGAAAGCGACATCTCAAAACTTGAGCGTGCATTTCTTGAAGTTTCCAAAATTTACAATAAACTGCCTATCGGAGACAGTTTCAAAAAACCACTTTTACAACAAACACTTAAAGAAAAATCTGCTTGGTACGCTTGTCTTGTTAATCAAAACATCGACTTGTTGTTACTTCCTGAATTTTTGGAAAGTAAAATCTGTCGCAATATTTTATTAAAAAAAGAAACCGAACAGTACCATCAATCTTTCGAACAGTTTGCCGACTTAAATACTAAGTCTCCTAATACCCTTTTCGAAGTCTTGCTGAAAGACAATACTGCACAAATAAATACCCAATCATTCGACTTGTTTTCTTCTAACATTCACAAAACTGTGGAATGTCCTGCTGAGTTAAAACAACAGTTTGAAGCTTGGGAACTTGAAACAGAAACTTACAATGAATTGGAAGAAGTTCTATACACTTTCATTCAGTGGCATACACACAATCATTTTAGCTTTGGCAATCAACGTCAAATTATTTTGTGGTTGAACTACAGACTTTGGAAATTATATGGTTCAATAGTCTTTAACATCAATTTAGAGCGTTATTTCTATCACCACTACAACAAGGAGAGTCGTTCAACTGAAAGTGCCTTAAAAGAGCTAATAGAGTTTGTTGCGGTTGAATTACAGAATAGCAAAACAACATTGTTGCAGGTTTTCAGAACACATATCAGATTTGATGAATTGAGCACTTCTGAGAAAATTGCTTCTAATCATTTGTTTTTCTCTGTTTTTGAAACCAATCTTCCAAGCAAATTTGTTCAAAATATTACGTTAACCAAAACTTTATTGAAACGTGGTTTTCTTAAAGTAGATGATTTTTCGAATCCAATAGAGCGTGAAAAACTAAGTCCGCAGATTGAAGAATTATTGGAACAAAATTTAATTGAACTTAAAAAGGAGAATAATAGTATTTGTTTGTGTTTGTCTACCCATAACAGCGAAACTTCGCGCTTGAGTAAATACAACAACATGCCTAATGTGCAGGAAAAACTGCAATTAAATCATTTTTTAAATCAAGCTGTGGTTGAAAAAGAAGTGCATAAGCCTATAATCAGTGTTCTTGAAACAACAACACTCAGCGAAACACGCAACCCAGAAACATTGAAAGAACGTAAGAAAGTGTTTTTTGGTTAAGCGTTATTAATGCTCATCCTCGTGGAAGAAATAGTCATCATCCGTAGGATAATCACTCCATATTTCTTCGATACTTTCGTACGGTTCCCCATCATCTTCAAGCTCTTGTAAATTTTCTACAACCTCCATAGGTGCGCCTGAACGTATAGCATAATCTATCAATTCGTCTTTTGTAGCAGGCCAAGGAGCGTCATCTAAATAAGATACTAATTCTAATGTCCAATACATATTAATTCTATTTTTTGCAAAAGTATGATTTTTGAGCAATTAAAAAACTATTTTTTTATTAATTTAATATTAACTGATTATCAGCCACTTAAATCAATACAAGCGCATTCTTTGTGGAGCACTAATTCCAAAAAAATCAAAAGCAATCAATTTTTTTTAGTATTTTAGTTTTATTTAAATAACATTTCGTAAAACAATATCGATGATAAACAAAGCTATTTACTGTCTTTTGTGAAGTTAAAAAAGCTTTTAATCAACCAAACATTTTAACGTTTCTGTGTAATCTGCTTGACTTACTTTGACAACATACATCCCTTTTGCAAGACCCAAGTCTGAAATAACAACATTGGTAATCACCTTTTTAAACACTATTCTTCGCCCCATAGCATCATATAATTCAAGCGTTACCAATTCATTTTTAGGTGCTGCTATCATCATTATTCCATTGCTTGGATTAGGTACAATTTTAAATTTATTGTTCGTTTCCAATGACCCCAAATTGGTAAAATTACGAAGGGCTATTGTGGTATCGTGTGTGTTGCAAACGCCTGTGGCTGTTAATCTTACCATTTGATTGTTGGCATTGCTGTACCTGTGACTTGGATTTGTTAAAGTACTACTGTCTCCATCTCCAAAATGCCATTTATAAGTATTGCTACTTCCCTTAGATAAATTAACAAACCCTACCCCGTTTGACCCTTGATAAACATAGGTAAAATTGGCGTTACTAAAGGTGTCATTCCCTATGGTTGCCAAAGCTGTTTTGGTATAAATATGATTAGGTGAACCTGTTACTCCTACTGTTAATGTCGCTGAAACAGAACCTGCTGAACTAAATTGAACTGCATGAGGCCCTTTGCCAGTTGCTGTGGCAGGAATACCGCCCGGAAATGTCCATTGCCACGATGAAGCATTGTTATCACTTGCATCCTGAAAAACTAATTTTTTACCAATACAAAAACTTCCTTCACTGTGAACAAAATCGACAGCCGATATTTTAATGGAAACAGTGGTATCGTGAGTGTTACACAAATTTTGAGTTTTTAACTTGACTTGATACACACCTCCATTGTTATATGTATGATTGGCATTTAAGGTAAAGGCCGAATCTCCATCACCAAACACCCATTCACTTGACAAGGCATTGTTACTGGTATTGACAAAACTTACCTTTGCTTGTTCTGCGACTGTGTAAGTAAAAGTCGGTTTAATTTTGGAATCAGCAGCTACGTTAAACGTCTTATTTCTAGTTAAATCACCCGAACCTGTTGTAATTTTTAATGAAACCGTTTTGCTCCCTCCGTTGCTGTATTTTACTGAATGCGGACCTTTTGTATTAGCTGTGGCGGGTGTTGCACCTGACCCAAAATCCCACACATAAGCAGACACATTGCCAACTGAGGAATCAGTAAATTGAATGGTTTCATCTTTACAAGGCTGTAATTTAGAATAAGTAAAATTGGACAGAGGCGCAACCAAAGTACACGTTGATTGTGTTATTTTATTGTGTTTTTGCCTTCCACACACTGCTGTTCCACTTTTGTTAATTACGTATGAACCACAATTGATATCATTGGTTGTTAAGTTTGGTTTTGTTTGACCATTTGCTATGGCATAGTGCATCACAACAGGCGAACTGATTACATGCCCTAACTGATGTCCGTGTCCTAGTTCATGAGTAGCTACTGATTCAAAATGAAACTGATTGTTATTGGCATTTCCTGTGGTATATAACCAATTGGTGGATGCAGTGGGCTTTACTCTAAAACGAATATCCATTTCCTCTGTGTACCAAACCAAACCAGGCGTGAAACAACCGGCATACCAACTAAAACATTGGGCTAATACACCACTTGCCATTGCATTACTGGTATCCCAACCGCACATGTTTACTTTGTCTCTTTTTATGGCGCTGTGGTTTAATCTACCAAGCGTATCCCAATTCACCAAGGTACCACATCGCCATCTTTCAATGCTTCTCAAGAAGGCCCCTCTGGCACCCGTTGAGTCAAAGAAACGACGGTTCATTTTCCAAGTAATACCATTAAATTGATTTAGTCCTATTAATTGATTTTCGTAAGCAATGGTGTCGCCTAACACCACATTTGAATGAGCATAAGTGACTTTTAAAGTATCTGTGGATTCAATATTTCCGTTTCCACCTACTACAACTCTTATTTTACCTGTCCCTGCTGTGGTTCTAACAAGCACTCTAATTTGGGTGTCTGTCCACGAAATATAATCTCTTTTTAATGCTTTAATAAAACTTAATCCACCCTTGTCGGCATCTCTAAACTGAACACTGCTTGTGTCTCTAGTTGATTTAAAATTACTCCCTTTAATCGTTAATACTGTTGATGTTCCTGACGTAAGGGTCGTTGGATTGATTGAACTTATGGAAGGTGCAGCCCTTTTTGATGAAAAAGTAATTTTAGTTAAATTCTCATTGACATTAACAACAGGAATTGAGGTTATAGAAGTAATTTCTTTTTCTACAGATAAACGAGGATACTGCGTGTACATGTCTGCAGAGGTTCCATTGTGTTTGTCTATTTTAATGAATCCTTGCGGACCACTTTCACTCACCCAATTTTGGTCTTTTTGCACTAACATAAAAATGCCAATATCACCAATTTCGAGAGAAAGTTCAGGACTTACTTTTAAGGCATTTAAACCAACTGTTCCTCCCAAAGTAATAAGCTCCAAACGGGATGTATTTCCAATCCACTCTGACCCTTTATATACCCTAGATAACTGAATGGTATTGGCCGTATAAATCATTGTTTTTTCGTCATTCCAATAAGCTTGTTTGTCAACCACCATACCCTCAATGATTAACTCTGAGGCTTGTACTCTTTGCTTTAAATCTAATGGCACTAACACACACTGCGAAACAAGTGAAAAATGCATCCACAGGAATAAACCTAAAACTGCTAATTTTTGTATTCTTATTTTCATATTAAAAAGTCAAATATATTTTATTTAAGTAGTATAGCCAAAACAAGTTTTGTCTTACTGTCTACTTTATAGTCCTCCCCGACACTCAAAGGCAATAGGGCAATGATTTTTCCATCTGCATTTTTAAGTACATTGAATCTTTTTCTGAGAGAATTTTCTACTTTTTTATCGGTCAGAATATCGCTAATATTTTTTTGACCCTTCATTCCCAAAGGTTTCATTTTATCACCATCTTGCCACGTTTGAATGGTTAAAGGCAAAGTGATTTTATCTAAATCTACATGCAATAAATTAGCTTGTTTAAAGTCGCACAAATGGGGTTCAATTATAGTAAAATCACAAACTGTGGTTTCGGTTACTTTGGTCTTCTTCAGCTTTTTAATTTCCTTAAAAACGGCTTCGATTGTTTTAATTTCCTGAATTAAAAAATGTTCCCTTTCTCTAATAATTTCATACTTATCTGAAACTATTTTTTTACCGATTGCTTCAGTATCATTTCGCCATAAATCTAAAATTTGCGCTTTATTAAAACCGTATTGTCGGGTCATAAAATACATTAAACTTGGCGCGTTTTGTATGGCGTTTAATGCTTTAATATCAACACTCAAAACACCCTTTTTAACTTGGGTAATATGCTGCCAAAAGTATTGCATTATCTCAACCGACAAATCCTCATAATCCTTGACATGGCTACAAACCGTCATTAAATGTTCATGGAAATTGGGGAGGTGTTTTTCCAACTGTGGACTCAGGTGATGTCTGATTTTATTTCTTAGATAATCATCTTTGGCATTGCTAGCATCTTCGCGATGTTTGTAATTGTTTTGCTTGATATATTGCTCAATTAAGTCGCGTGTAGCAAACATAAGAGGGCGAACAATGTGTTTGTTTTTAACTGGAATACCATGTAAACCACTGATGCCGGTATGGCGAACAATATTGATAAAAAAGGTCTCAGTATTGTCCGACAAATGATGGGCGGTGAGAAGATTGTCGAACGCGTGTTTTTTTATCAATTGCTTAAACCAATCATACCTAAGTTTACGGGCTGTTTCCTGAACTCCCATTTGATATTCTTCCATCTTTTCTTGTGTTTTAAAAGACTTGGTATAAAAGGGGATTTGATGTTTTTGGGCTAATTTTTTAACAAAAGCTTCGTCTTTATTACTTTCATCACCACGCAAGTTGTAATTGCAATGCGCAACGGAAAACTGATAGCCACCATTCAGTAATAAGTGAAACAAGCAAACGCTGTCAATACCACCACTGATTGCCAACAATAAATTTGATTTTTTATTGAACAATTGGTGTTGCTTGATAAATTCTTTAAACGCTTGTTCCATTGGAATAGTAAGAACAAAATTACTGATTTTTTTTGACTTAATTCTACTGCGTGATTCGCCAAGCACAAACCCAATGCGTAGCAATTTACGGAATGACTGAAGGGAGAACATAAAAAAAGCCCCGAATAATTCAATTCGGGGCTTTCTATCATTTTAAAAAACTTAATCTTTTTTGATTTTTTGATGGTGTCTGTATCTTTCTATTCTCAATCCTGTTTTGTAAAACAATAAATACATGGTAGGCACTACCACTAGTGTTAAGAATGAAGAAAATGCTAAACCATAAATAATGGTCCATGCCAATGGTCCCCAAAAGGCCACACTATCACCACCCAAAAAGAATTGAGGGTCGAGCTCTGTGAACAAGGTTACGAAATTTATATTTAAACCAATTGCCAATGGAATCAAACCTAAAATTGTCGTTGCTGCCGTCAATAATACCGGCGTTAAACGGGTACTTGCTGCTTCAATAATAGCAACTCTTGTTTTTAAACCACGTTCTTTTAACTCGTTCATAAACTCAATTAAGATAATTCCATTTTTCACCACTATACCTGCCAATGCAATGATACCAACCCCTGTCATAACAATTGACATAGATTGTCCACTGATTGAAAATCCAAGTAATACCCCAATTAAGCTGAGGAAAATGGTAATAAAAATAATAAATGGTTTGGCTACTGAATTAAACTGAGTTACCAATATCAAGAACACCAATGCTAAGGCAGAAAGCATCGCAAATCCTAAGAAATCGGCTGTTTCGGCTTGGTCCTCTTGCGCACCTCCCAATTTTACTGAATAACCTTCCGGCATTTCTAATCCCGAAAATAAGGTTCTTAATTCTGCATTTACATCATTGGCATTGTAATCTGTTAATACATTTGATGACAACGTAACCAATCGTTTTTGATTCTTTCTATTGATACCCGAATAGGTGTTACTGAATGAAACATTGGCGATAGATGAAATGGGGATTTGCTTAAACTGTCCACTTGCCATGTCTCTGAATGCAATAATCAAATTCATTAAATCTTGTGGTTTTTGTTTGTACTCATCTTTCAATTTGATAATAATATCCGATTCCTTGTCAGATTCTCTGAATTTAGAGATGTCTTTACCGAAAATAGCGGTTCTGATAGCTAACGCTGCCTGAACTGTGCTAATACCTTGTCTCATGGCTTTCTCTCTGTCGATGTTAACAGTGATTTCAGGTTTGTTTAATACTAAATCTGATTTTAAACCTTCTATTCCTTCAATACCCGAAGTATTCACCATTCTAGTAATTCTTTGACTGATAACAGTTAATGAGTCAAACTCCTCACCTGCTATTTCTATACTTACAGGAGCCCCTTGTGGTGGACCACCTTGGTCTTTATCAACCGTAATTTCTACTCCGGGAATTTTAGGCATTTTGGCACGAAGTGCATCCATTGCAGCCGTTGATGACATCCCTTCTCTCAAATTGAACTGCTTGTATGCCACCGTAATTTTTCCTTTGTGTGGCGTTGTTGTTCTGTCTGGGTTTTGCGGATCTCCTGCACCAATTCCCACATTACTAATCACTGATTTTACCATCCCTTGGTATGGTTTCAAAGTGCTGTAAACCTTTTTTTCTACCACTTGGGTAATACTGTCTGTAACTGAAGCATCGGTTCCAATTGGTAATTTAATGTAGATGTATGTAAAGTTAGGGTCGCCATTAGGGAAAAAATCTACCTTAGGTGTTCTAACCGAGAAGATAAAGAGCGTTAAAAAGAACAAACCTACCAAAGAACCCATTAAATAATAAGGATTGCGTTTGGAAAGAACTGCAGTAATAATAGCTTTGTATTTAGCAATAAATGCAGGTATAATCTTGGCTTGAAACCATTTGATTAAAGGCTCTATACCAAAGTGGTAAAGCATTATTAAAAGAATTATAAATACCGCAAAGTTACCCAATCCAATGGTTCCGGTAATGTAACCTAAAAGGGCTATCACTCCAATAACAATAATGGTTTTGAAATAATTTTGCTTGAATGTTTTCTTCACATACTTGTTGTCATCGGACATAAAATCGACCGCAAATACTGGATTGATTACAAAGGCAACAAACAAGGAAGCAAACAATGTTAAAATCAATGTAATAGGCATAAACTTCATAAACTCGCCTATAATACCCGGCCAAAATAACAATGGGAAGAATGGTGCAATAGTGGTTAATGTGCCCGAAAATACTGGAACTATAACTTCGCCTGCTGCAATTTTAGCGGCTGTTTTAATGTCATGCTGCCCTTGGTGGTAAATACGGTGTGTATTTTCTATTACTACAATGGCATCATCTACTACAATTCCTAATGATAACAGGAATGAGAATAACACAACAATGTTGAGTGTAAAGCCCAATGAAGGCATTAATAATATGGCTAATAATGACGATATAGGAACAGCTAAACCCACAAATACCGCTTGTTGAACTCCCATAAAAAACATCAATACCAATACCACTAATATAAAGCCTATAATTACCGAATTGATTAAGTCATTCAACTGATTTTTGGTAAAATCAGCTTGGTCACCTGTGATGGTAATATCCAAATTGCTAGGCAATTTTGTTTTTTTCAATTCAGTAATTTTCTCATCGATTTGCTCCGATGCGGAAATCAAATTTTGACCTGCTCTTTTTATTACACTTAACGTTATTACCGCTTTGTTGTCTAACCTTGCATAGTCTTGTTTTTCTTTTTGAGAAACCAATACATCGGCCAAGTCGCGCAAATACAAGTGACTGCCAAAAGCATTTTTAATAACCATATTTTTCAATTGGTCAACACTTTCAAACTCCCCTATCACACGAACCCCTCTTCGCAAATCATCTACTCTAATTTCACCACCCGATACATTGACATTTTCTTGGGCAATAGCCGATTCAACATCTTGAAAAGTCACATTAGCGGCTTGCATTTTGTACAAGTCAAGGTCGATATGAATTTCTTTGGTTGGCGCTCCAATAATATCTACTCTGGTAATTTCTTTCAATGATTCTACCTCATCTTTAATATCATCTGCATAATCTTTCAGTTTGAACAAATCATAATTTCCTGCTACGTTTATTTGCATAATAGGAAACTCAGAAAAGGCAATTTCTTGAACCACAGGATCTGTTTTCAAATCGCTTGGCAAGTCGCTTTTGGCTTTGTCCACCGCATCACTCACCTTTTGTTTGGCAACATCGGGGTCGACATCGGTATTAAATTCAACAATAACCGCACTAAAATCCTGAATGGAATTACTGGTTACTTTCTTAACCCCCGAAATAGCTTTTACTTGCTTTTCGATAGGTTTGGTTAGTAAATTCTCAACATCAGAAGGCGTAGTACCGGGGTGAATTGTGCTTATAAAAATGGTAGGAACTACAATGTCTGGAAATTGCTCTTTGGGCAAACTGTTGAAGATGCTATATCCCATCAATGAGATAATAATGGTAAAGATGTAAACAGCGGTTCTGTTCTCTATACACCAACTTGTAAAAGCAAATTGTTTTATTTTTTGTGACATGGTTTCAGTCGTTTGTTATAATTAGTTGATGTTTAATTCTTGACCTTCAATTAAATCTTCATTGCCTTCTATAATAATTTGGTCGTCTTTAGATAATCCTTCTGTTACCACAATTTTATCTAAATAAGACATTCCCAATTTGATTATTCTATTTACAGCCACTGTTTTGTTGTTTTGTTTTACCGCAAGCATCACCACATTGTCACCATTTGCTGATTTTTGAATCGCATTTAATGGAATGACAATCGCTTCTTTGATATTGGCATCGTTTACAGAAATTCTGGCTAACAAGTTTGGTTTCAGATTTTTGATTGTAGATGGCACTTTAATTTCAATTTCAAAGGTTCTGCTACTCGCTGTAACATTTAGCGCCACATAGGTAATAACTGATTCAAATTCTGTGTTTAAATCGGGAATATTCACCTTTACTTTGTCTCCTTTTTTCAAAAGAGAAGCATAAGAATCGGCCACTTTTGCAGTAATTTTAAGTTTGTTCATGTTCACCACACGCACACCACCCATTCCGGGCATTGCTGTTTCACCTACTTTCACTCTTATTTCATCAACTATACCAGAAAAAGGCGCTACAATTCTGCTCATTGCGATTTGCGACTGAGTAGTTGCTTTGCGTTTTTCCAAAGCTTCTTTGTTATTTTTGGCTTGTAAATATTGAATTTCTGTTCCAATGTTTTGATTCCATAAGCGTTTTTGTTTTTCGTAAACCAAAGTAGCCAAACTCAATTGATTGTCTATTTCAGCCAAACTAGTTGCTGCCACTGAATTGTCCAATTGAACCAATACTTGACCTGCGCTTACAGATTGTCCTTCCACTACATTAACTGCTGTCACTAATCCACCCATTTTAGGGTTAACCATTACATTGTCTGTGCTTATTACATCACCTTGTAAGTCGATATAATGACTGAATGAAGTAGGAATAACTGATTCAATTTTTACTTCTTTCTTTTTTACAATTTTAACCGCAGTGTCTAATTTTACAATGTCTAATTCTAGCTTTTTGATTTTTTCAGCCAATTCTTTAGACTCTTTTTTAAGTTGTGTTAACTCTTTCTTTTTGTTTTCAAGTTCGTTACTAGCACATGAGCTTACAAGAACAGAAAAGGCGATGATATACAATAGTTGTTTCATGAGGTGGAATGTTGTTTTTTGTTGAATTTTATAATTTTATGTTTTGTCCTAACGCTACTTGGTAATCTAATTTGGCTACTAATAGGTCGTAAAGGGCGGTTAAATAATTGGTTTGACTGTTTTTTAAATCTTGATTAGCGGTGGTTAATTCCAAGTTGCTACCCACACCCTCTTTGTATTTGATGGTGGTGATGTTTAAAATTTTATTCGCTAAGTCTAAGTTTTCTTTTTGTTGTTCTACATATTCTATGGCTCTTAGGTAGTTCAATCTCGACTGAAACACCTCCAAATTCATGTAGTTAGTGGCATTATTGATTGTGTTTTCACTTTTGATGAGCTCTATTCTTGCTTTTTGAATTTTAGCATCGTTACCAAAACCCGAGAAGATAGGCACGTTCAATTGAAACGCCATAAAGGTACTCCCAAACCAATTGTTACGACTGTAATCGATGGTTTCGCCAAAGTTATTTTGTTGATAGTTCAAAGCACCCACTAAGTTAGGATATTTGCCATATTTATAACGTTTTAAATTGTACTCATTCAATAATTTTTGCTGTTGTAAAATTTGATAATCAGTACGTCCTGTAAGACTAACGCTTGAGCTTGTGTCAGAAATCATAAAACGTTGGTTCAATGCATTCAAATCATCAGAAATTTTAATTGGTTTTTCTTGAGGGATTCCCATTTTTGCTTTAAGCAAACCAAGCGAAATTTGGTATTGATCGTTTAATTTATTGATATTGATTTGCAAATTATTCAATTGCAATTTCAAACGGTCCACATCCAAGGCTTCAACAAAACCCTCTTTGTTTAAAGCAGAAATTTCATTGTATGTTTTTTGTAAAGTTTGGTAAGTGCTGTTTAACAAACTGCTGTTTTCTTTAACAATAAGCGTCATGAAATAGGTTTTGGCAACATCAATTTTGACATCCGATTCTGTTTTAGAAGCAATTTTTCTAGACATTTCCGTAAATTCTTTGGCCGCTTTTAAACCAAGGAAATAGGTGCCATCTAGCATCAACCAACTTAAATTTAAAGACGTTTGTGTGGTGTATTTGTTACCAACACGGATAGGTGTAGAGACACCATTGATAGGGAATACAAAAACGGGTTTTTCAATGTTGTCTTGGTATTGTACCTGACCACGAAGTTGAGGAATACCGATGGATTTAACTTCCTTAACGGTTTGGTCGGCAATAGCCAAATCGGCATAAGCATTTTTAACTTGTGCGTTATTGGCAACCGCAAAATCCAGGGCTTGTACAAGTGTAAAAGTAGTAGTGTCGTTGTTTTTATTTTGGGCGAGTGCTTGGGTATTAAAAGCGCTGACAAAAAGAACAGAAGCAACAAATAATGAGGGTTTGAGAATCATAATATGGTTTTAATATGAGTTTTGGTTTAATAAAGTGGCGTTTTCAGATATAAATTGTTTTCCTTCGGGGGTACAAATAGCATTGAGGTGATAGCTTATCATGTAAGTAAATTTTTGGGCAAATGGTGTTTTGGATAAAGATTGAATTTCATCAGACAGGCAAAGGTCAATAAGTCCCATGTAAAAGCCTGTAGTAAGAGGGATGTTTAGGTCGCTGCGATACAAGTTTTGTTCAATCCCTAATTTTAGGTTATCCGCTATTTTTTCAAACATGTTGTTTTCACGGTGTTGTTTAAACAATTCATAGGTTTCGGCATGGAATTTTTTTAAATCATAAATCAGGGATGGGTTTACATCCTTGTGAATTTGAATCACCATTTCAGCAATGTTTAATATTTGATGAATGGCATTATTTTCCTTGTTAATTAAATTGTCAGAAAGGCAATCAATGGTATTGATATGCGACATGATTGTATGTTGCACCAATTCATTTTTATCTTTTACAAACTGGTAAAGCGTTTTTTTGGAGATACTTAATTCTTTGGCAACATCATCCATTGTAATGCTCTTTATCCCGTATTTCATGAATAATTTTTCAGTGGTAAGGCAAATTTTATCGAGCATGGTTTTGAGGGTGCGAAATAAGTTAAAAATACTGAGGAAACAAAAATGTTTTTCAAAGTTTCCATAGGTTTAGATGAATAGCTAATTTTTTCGGTTAAAAGGACTTATTAAAAGTTAAAGAGTTGAAAAAGAGGGGTTATAGAACCATAAAATTTAGAATTGCGAGAGAGAAAAGGATAGATTTAATCAATTATTTTCACGTATTTATTGGGCGTAGCCGTTTATAATTGCTTATAAATAAATTTTGTGATACTTGTACTATGTAATTTAAAAATAAAAATACATATTTGCAAAATAACTTAACTAAAACATGACACTTGTCATACTTATATGCTGACATAGTGATGTATATGTCTGACGTTTTCAGACATATAAGCGAGTTATGCGTCACCCTATGAAAGACACACAACATATAAACTAACAAACTGACAGACAAAATATGTGGCCAATATTAATAGGAGCAGGACTTGTAGCTTTGATTGCAAAAGCATTTTCAGAAGAAGATGAAAAAAGCATAGACAATGCAAAAAAGAAAATATTCATAAGTTTTGCAATTGAAGATGAGACTTACAGAGATTATTTAGTTCAACAAGCAAAGAACGAAAGGTCACCATTTAGTTTCGTTGATATGTCAGTTAAAAAACCTTGGAGTGAAGATGAATGGAAAAAAAGATGTAGAACCAAAATAAAGAGATGTGATGGTATGATTGTAATGCTAAGTAAAAACACGTTTCATTCAAGTGGTGTAAGGTGGGAAATAAAATGTGCTAAAGAAGAAGGAATACCTGTAATTGGTATGCACATTAAGAAAAACAATAAAGGTGCGATTCCACCAGAACTAAAGGGTATTCCAGTTATTGATTGGACTTGGGACAATTTGAGTAAAAGTTTAAATGAAATTTAAAAATGAAATTATTTGTTTGCAATAGAAGTAAGGACATTGACATAGCCAAACAAGCTATTGCAGACCTTCTTGCTAAATCCGAAAATTTTATTGCCATTCAACAAGAAGTTGAACATTCTGAAAATTGGCAAAAAAAAGTTGAGCAGAAAATGCAAGAATGTGACTTTGTTGTTTTCTTGCTTGGTTCTGACACTTTTGAAAGCGAACAAATAATTTGGGAATACGCAAAAGCAAAAGACTTAAACAAACAAATTGTTGGTTACAAATTAAGTAATGCTTCTGAACAATCTATTCTATTTTGTCAAGGTTTTCAAGTTTTTGAGAACCCTGAACATTGCATAAAGTTCCTCACAAAAACATATGATGATGACAGAAAACTAAAGTTAGACCAATACAAAATAATGGTAAGCTCAACAGAAAAAGTGACTGAAAACAGAATGAAAGTGAATAATTTATTTTTCACAATAACCTCCTCAATACTTTCAGTTGGTTTTGTTCTTGGTAAAACTTTCGGGTTTTCAATAAAAGCAATGTTGGGTATGCTTACATTGACTATACTATCTTTAATCGTCTCTTATTTTTGGGAGAAACTGATATTATCTTATGCTCTGCTTAACCGAGGTAAATTCAAAGTAATTGACAAAATAGAAAAACAATTGCGAACAAATATGTTTGAAGACGAGTGGAAAATATTGACTCAAGAAATCAAGTATGAACCTAATTCAAAAACTGAAACAAAAATTATAGAATATTTTAGAATATTTATTTACATAATTGGAATAATTGAGCTTATGTACATTGGATTTTTATTCTATCAAACTTTACCAAAATGTAACTGTTAAAATTAAATAATATGGCAAATAAAAGAGTATTCGTGGCTTTCGCAATAGAAGACCAAACAACAAAAATCCTTTTTACAGGACAAGCAAAAAACAAAAACGTTCCTTACGACTTTGTAGATATGTCTGTTAAAGAACCTTGGGACACACAATGGAAAACAAATTGTAGAACTAAAATTAAAGGGTGTGACGGATTTATTGCACTAATCTCTAAAAACACAAAAAAAGCAACTGGACAACTTTGGGAAATCAACTGTGCAAAAGAAGAAAAAATTCCACTTTTAGGTATTTATATTGACGGTGCAGGTTATTCAGACAAACCGGATGAAATGTATGGTATTCTTTGTAAAGAATGGACTTGGGACAATGTAAAAGATTTTATTTACTCTCTATAACAAAAAAGGGCGAACGCATAACAGCAGTTTGGCAAAATGGCGGGTTCAGTGCGAAATTCAAGTTCAGTTCTTCGATTGAACTTTTGTGCAAAACTGAACATTTGTGCTTCGATTTCCGCCACTTCGCCAAGCTGCAAAACGTTACCCAAATTACTATTTGAAACATGCAAAGTAATACTAATAATGTCCCTTGTAAGATGAGGCTTTAAAACTAAAAACTCATTAAACCAACCCTAGTTTTTGAATTTTACCTCCTTTTAAACCCTCCCCAAAACCCTTTTTTAATCAATTATTTTCACGTGTTTATTGAGCGTAGCCGTTTATAAATGCTTATAGTCTGTTACAAAAGGATGGCATTAGGAACTTACGAAAATGAGTGGGATGTTTGTAAAAACATTAATTAAAAAACAATATGAGTAGTCTAAGAAATCGTGTTATGCTTATCGGTCGTTTGGGTGCAGATCCTGAGACCAAAACCATCGCAAACGGCAGTCAATACTCCCGCTTTAGTATTGCCACTTCGGAAGTTTACAAAAACGAACAAGGTGAAAAAGTAGAAGACACCCAGTGGCACAACATAACTGTGTGGGATAAGAAATCAGAAGTGGCCCAAAAATATCTTAAAAAAGGAAGTGAAGTCGCCATTGAAGGGAAACTCGTTAATAAAAACTATACCGACAAAGACGGTCAAAAAAAATACACCACCGACATTGAAGTAAGTGAACTATTACTCATAGGTGACAAAAAGGATTAAAATGAGGTGCTGATAATTAATATGGTTAAAAAAGCCCCTCCGATGAGGGGTTTTTTATTTATATATATTATCAATACTGTTCGTACCAATCAAACTTGTTTTTCACTATTTGCGTTTTTTCTTTTTCCAAATAATCTAAAAATGCCAATGAAACGGGCGAATGTTTCTTGGCTTTTAACCATATCAGTCGCCAAGTGGTGGTTATTGGCAAGCCTTTTATCGGAATAATTTGCAACTCGTGGTTGTGTAATTCGTTATTGATTCCAATTAATGGCATTATGGAATAACCTAAACCTGCTAACAAAGCCTGCTTAACGGCTTCATTCGAGGTCAGTTCCATTTTTTTTAAAACCGATAGTTTATTCTTTTCAATGAAATTTTCCATCGTTTGTCTTGTCCCCGAACCCTTTTCGCGAAAAATCAATGGCAAATCCTCAAACAATTCATTAACCTTATGTGCTTTGTTGAACTTTCTTTCTGTGTTTCCTACCAAGTACAACTTATTTTGCATGAGTTCCATTTGTGCTATCTCTAATGAATTGGGCAAAATAGAAACCAAGGCAAAATCAACCTCATTACTTTCCAAACTTTCTACCACTTTATTCTTGTTTGTTACATCCATCAATAATTCAATCCCTGAATGTTGTTTCATAAAATCAGTTAAAAAATAAGGCATTACATACTTACCTGTGGACACAACTGAGATTTTCAATCGCCCTGTCAATTGCCCTTGATAAGCCAAGGTTTTGTAATTGATAGCATACACTTGATTGAGAATATTTTCCGCCGAAACCGCTATCTCTTTCCCAAAATCGGTTATGTAAATTTTTCTGCCTAACACTTCTGTTAAGGGAATTTCAAACTGGTCTTGAAAATTCTTAAGTTGTATAGAAACCGCAGGTTGTGTTAAATGGAGCTCCTCTGCGGCCTTAGTCACACTTTGCGTTTGTACTATTTTTAAAAAAATACGAAGTTGATTGAGGGTATAATTCATAAATATATTTTATGGATACTATTACAAAGATAAATAAAAACTTATTTATTAATGCTTTTAAGTTTGCAGCAATCAATTCACTTATCATTACAATATGACAAAAATTACAATTGCAAAAGGCGACGGAATAGGTCCCGAAATTATGGATGCTACTTTGGAAATTATCATTGCTGCGGGTGCACAATTGGAAATTGACGAAATAGAAGTAGGTGAAAAAGTCTATTTAGCAGGCAATACTTCGGGTATAGCTGCTGAAGCTTGGGACACTATTAGAAAAAATAAGATCTTCTTGAAAGCACCGATTACAACTCCTCAGGGTGGTGGTTACAAAAGTTTGAATGTGACTACTCGTAAGTTTTTGGGCTTGTATTCCAATGTAAGACCATGCATGAGTTTACATCCTTTTGTAAGCACCAAACACCCTGTGATGGACCTTGTTATTATTCGTGAAAATGAGGAAGATTTGTATGCTGGTATAGAGCATCAACAAACAGATGAAGTGGTTCAATGTCTAAAACTGATCAGCAGGCCTGGCTGCGAAAAAATAGTGCGTTATGCTTTTGAATATGCTAAACAACAAAACCGCAAAAAAGTAACGTGTTTTACCAAAGACAATATCATGAAACAAACGGACGGACTGTTCCACCAAGTGTTTGATGAAATTGCCAAAGAGTATCCTGAGATAGAAAACGAACACTGGATTATAGATATTGGGGCAGCAAAAATGGCTGACACTCCTGAGGCTTTTGATGTCATTGTTATGCCAAATTTATATGGTGATGTGTTGAGCGATGTAGCGGCACAAATAACTGGTTCTGTTGGTTTGGCTGGTTCTGCCAATATAGGTGAAGAGTGTTCCATGTTTGAAGCCATTCACGGTTCAGCACCTCGTCGTGCAGGACAAAACTTGGCTAACCCTTCTGGCTTACTTCAAGGGGCTATCATGATGTTGAACCACATAGGACAATCTGATGTGGCAGAAAAAGTTCAAAATGCTTGGCTCAAAACTTTAGAAGATGGCACACATACTTACGATATTTTCAAAGAAGGAACGAGTAAGCAAAAAGTAGGTACTAAAGAATTTGCACAGGCTGTAATTGCCAATATCGGACAAAAACCATCTTTACTAAAACCTGTCAATTATGCCAATAATGCAGCACTAAATCTACCTAAGTACAACCGTAAAACAGCCAAAACCAAAACACTTGAAGGAGTCGATATTTTTGTACATTGGGCAGGCACTGACCCTAATGAATTGGCTGAAATGATTAAAAAAATTGAAACCAATGACATCCAATTAAGCATGATTACCAACCGAGGTATTAAAGTATGGCCTGATGGATTTAAGGAAACTTTTTGTACCGACCATTGGAGATGCCGATTTAAACCGACTGCCGGTAATACCATAGATAAATCAAAAATTATAGTTTTACTTAACAATGCATTACTCGAAAATATAGACACCATTAAAACCGAAAATCTTTATTCTTTTGATGGTAAAGCAGCATATTCTCTAGGTCAAGGTCAATAAATCAATACAATATGAATATACAACTCATTGAAGGACAGTTTACCAACAAAGAAGCTTTGGATCTGATTACTCAAATGATTCATATAAAAATTAAGTTTCACGAAAATAAAATCAACAATAACAGCAATGAAGAGGATGTTAAATACCGTGAAACCAAAATAAAAAATTTACAAAAAGAGTTATTTGAACTTAAATATTATTTAGACAATAACGGCAACTCAGTTCAACTGGAAGCTAAAGTTGTTGCTCATTAATCATTTGCTGACAAGTAATTTTCAAATACCATCTTGATTTTAATGTGCATCTCGTTTGCTTGTAGTGAGCAAGCGGGTGCCATTAAATTATACAAAATAACCCCAATATTTAAATAAACATGGAATCGTACAAAATTCAAATTTTGGAAACTGTCATTGTGTTCTTTACATTTGTAACAATCAAATTATTGATTAAATATTTTGTAAGAATGACTGTTTTAAACTCTTATTTCAAAAATGTTGAACGAAAGGATATTTTAAAAATAATCAATCTTTTTCTGTTTGTTATTTTCTGTATTATTATCATTGCAATTTGGAGCGTTAAACAAAGTCAAATATTGGTATTTGTGAGTTCAATACTGACAGTTTTGGGGGTGGCATTATTTGCCGAAATGTCTATACTTTCCAACCTTACAGCCTGTATAATTTTATTCTTTCAGCATCCTATCAAAATAGGCGATACCATTAAAATAAACAGCGAGGGGCAGGACATTGAGGGCGAACTCACTGATATTTCCTACTTTTTTATTTTCATAAAAACACCAGAAAAAGGCACATTAACTATTCCAAACTCATTGTTACTTAAAAGCTCTTTTTTAATTAAAGACAATGACGAACCGTATTAATCAAATGGGGCCAATTCAACAACGCATTTTCGGTATATTCATCACTTTATCAGTTCCTTTCTTCGGACTTTCACAAGGCATGGACCTCGGCACTTGGAATGTTTTAAACGTTAAGTATAAACACAGTAAACAGTTGAGTTTTTTTGCTGAGGGACAGTTACGTTCCTTGAAAATGTATAACCAATTTCACTACTACGAATACAAGGGAGGTGTTAATTTTCATGTTCATCCTTCGGCAGTGCTTTCTTTGGCAGCAGGCAGTTACCAAACCTACAAGGAAGGTGGAAATTTTGTGTTGCCCAAAAACAACGATGAATTCCGATTGTGGCCACAACTCTTATTGACCCAAAAATTCACCCATTTTAAAATTGAACAGCGTTACCGTGCTGAAATGAGATGGACAAATAACGGATACAGAAACCGTTTTAGATACCGCTTAGGCATCGTCTACCCTTTTGGTAAAAAAGCAAACGGTGACAAAGCATTTCAACTGAATTTTAACAATGAATTGTTTTTTACAGACCGCGAACCTTATTTTGAACGCAACAGAATACAGTTAACACTCAACTACAAAGTAACCCAAAATGCGAGTATACAAGCAGGTTACTTACACCAATTCGACTACCGCATCAATGATGAAACTGGTCGCGATTTTATGGTAATAGGTTTTTATTACGATTTTGTAAATCAAAAGCTGAAGAAGTAATAGAATAACAGTTCTATCAGCATTCTTATTCAAAATATTCAGTCTGGTTTTGATGCATTAATTTGTAGTAAAAATTTGAAATAAAAAAAGGTTGGCTTTGCAGCCAACCTTTTAAATTAAAATCTTATTAAACTTAGTTTGACTTCACAAACAAGTAACGAAGAGAATCTTGTTCGTTGCGAATGTTGAACATGTATAAACCTGATGCCAAATAATTCAAATCAATTTTAGCCATTTCAGAGAGTTTACCTTCAAACAATAGCTGACCTTTTAAATCTGTAATTTGGAAGTCTAAATCTTTGCCTGTTGTATTCGTCAAATTCATGAAATCAACCACCGGATTTGGATAAATTTTGATAGCCTTAGCCAAAGTCAAAGTTTCAACATTGGTAGTTGCTTTGAAACGTACAAACTTAATATTAAACGGCATCACAGCGATTAATGAATCATGTCCTTCTTGGTAGGCTTTTACAGCCCATTTCAAGCTAACAGAGTCACCTGAAGTTACACCCAAACCAGCTAATGCACTACTGATAGCACCTGAGGTTAGTGTTAAATCATTGTTCTTACCATTGTTATTTGATTGTAAGGTTAAAAGAGGTGTATTAAAATTACCACTTGGTAAATCTAAAACCCATACATAACGGGTAGCACCAGTTGATTTTTCCCAAGTAATAGTAATTGGGGTTGCATCTGCATCTTTTACCACAACACGTGAATTGTTAGCAGGAGTAAGCAAAGCAAAAGTAGAAAGTTTAGGGAAAATAGCATCTGGACGTGCGTTAATCAATTGAATTCTAGTATCACCCATAACTGTAGTATCTCTCTCTTTGTATGCTTTAGAAGCAGTATTGTGTTTTGCCAACATGTATTCAGCAAATGCATCTTGCTCTCTACCTATAGAAGTGAATGACGAAGTACCTGCTGATTTGATAGCGGTATCTAAGTTAACCCTTGCTCTAACTACAGATGGGAAAGGATAATTGTCTCCACCTACACTTGAACCAGAAAAAGACGGGTTAGCAAGGAAGTTCAAAGTAACCATTTTATAAGTTCGTGATGTATCACCTACTAGTTTACCATATTTAACAAGCGTATCGGTTGATTTTCCAGTAGAATCAATAATCACCATTGACCAAATTTTGTTACCACTTGCTTTGGTTGTATCATAGCTAAATGAAACCCCACCTACTTGTGGAAACTGACCTGGCGTAAGTCCTGGTTTTGATGCTGAAATTCCATATTCAATTAAACGTTTAACCCCTGAAGCAGATACACTAACAATCACCAAACTATTGTTAAATCTTAATGAATTTTCAACATCGAGTTGAGAAACATCACCTGCTAATTTACCTGCAGAAGGATTGGCTTGAGTTCTTTCTAAACTTACATTACTTCCAACAGAATTTACATAACCTATTGCAGAACGAATTCCTCCACCATTTTTTAGAGAGATAGTTACTTTTGGATCGTATTGTTTCGCGTACCATAAATTGGCATCAGAAGACAAGTTACCTAAGTTGGTTTCTTCGGTTCTTACGGCATTTCTTCTGCCTTCTAAAAACACATTCGATTTACCAATAATATTGCCATCCTTTGCAACAATAACAGTACCTATTGCTTTACACAAAGTTAAAACATTGGCGCCTTTAGTACCTGTAGCGAAAGCATTGTTAGTTCCCCAAAGTTCTTTTACGGTTACTGAATCTGAAGCATAAACACCGTTGACGTTAGAATCAAGTTTGTCTATTAACAATTTACCATTGACATCAAAATCACAAACAAAACGACCAACATATTTCCACTCACTAGTCGTGTTTAAAATTACCATTGGGTCGTTTGACTTACTTTTGGCAAATATTGGATATTTTTCAGTGGCAACATGTCCTGCAATCAATCTGTCATTTCCATCGGCAGTATAAGCGTGGTTTCCACCAGAAATAATAATGTCAACATGGTTCAACAATGGTGCTAAAGCTTTCTCATTGGCAATTTGTTGTAAATGTGCAAGTAAGATAATTTTATTTACCCCTTCTTTTGCTATTAATGAGTCAATAACGGGTTGAAGTATCGCTGCAAGTGCTGGCATGTCATCCTCTTGTGGACCTTTTACAGAAGTTAACCCTGGTGAAGATATTTTAGCTAAAGCTTGAGTAGTTACACCAACAACGCCAATTTTCTCGCCATTACGTTCGATAATAATCGATGGTGCAATTCCTTTTTTCTGAGAATTAGCGGTGATATTTACTGGTGTTCTAAAGGCAGTATCTCTTAAAATTTGATTGGTAAACAAATAGTTAAGATTGGCATCGTTACTAAAATCAAGGTTAGAACTTACGAATGGAAATTGTGCGCCCAACCATCTTTTGTCGGCACCGTTACTTCTAATATCCACACCTATTTGTCCGTTTAAATCACCCGTTCCCAAATCAAATTCGTGATTACCTAATACCGAAGCATTAAAACCGATAATATTCATTATTGCAATATCAGGGCGACCTATTGCTGGTCTTTGTGCCTGAGTTCCTTTATAATAAGAAGAGGCAGTGGATCTTAATGGTGTTTGCAAAGATGGGTCTTCACCAGCCGACAAAAACGGACCAGGAAGTACGTTGTCACCAGATGATAAAATCAAAGTGTTATTGTGAAGATCTTCGAGCTTGTCAACGATGGCTGCATAATTAGGTGCATCAACTACCGCTGCTACACCACTTTCCATGTCAGATGAGTGTAATACTTGCATTTGAAATGCACTTTTTCCGTTCAACTGTATGATAGCAACTGTTCCTGAAACTTCGTTAGAAACCAAAAGTAAATCTTGTCCATTTGGACTTTGAGATTTAGGAATAAAAACCAAACCTTCAGGACCTAAATCACCAACAGTTGCTAAATTACTAGCACTTGGCGTTACAGAAAAATTACGGGTATTGATGTAGTCTACAAAATATGGGTTATTTGGATTAGTGATATTGTAAATCATTATTCCGCCAATTCTTTCTAAACCAACAAAAGCATAGGTTGAATCTAATATCTTTCCAATAGTCACCGCTTCAGGTTCAGGACCTTTGTCATCACTTCTATTGTCAATTGTATTACTTGTATGACTGGCGTTAAAATTAGACGGGAATAATGTTGCAAATTTTTGCTCAAATTGATCCTTACTGTCCCATGCTAGTTTTCCTGTTACTGAATTCCAAACCGAAAAAGAACGCGCTCCATAACAAAATGCAGAATCATATTTTCCGTCTTTGTTAAAATCACCAAATGCCTTAGTAAGATTTAACCTACCCATAGCACTTGACGCTTTTAATGCTGCCACATTAGCTGCACCACCAAATTTAGCGGTATCTACAATGTAAGATGAACTTCCAAATCTAATTTCCTCATCATTAGCTGAGCCCCAATCAGCTCTAGCGTCACCCTCATTGGCAGTTAATAAAAAGGTAGTATCTCCTACTTTATAACTTGCGATGGCATCGGGCATGTACATTCCAAATACTGGAAAATTCATAATATTTATTGAAAGATCACTGTTTGAAGCATCCAATCCATTTCCTGTTAAACTATGGTCTTTGAAACCCAAAGGTATCAACTGAGTTACTTTCGCTGTGGTTAAGTCAATCACTGCAATACAGTTGTTTTCTTGACAAGTTGCCCATGCAGTTTTAGAATCTTCCGAAACTGTAATATACTCAGGTTCTAAATCTTCTGCTATGGTTGAGTTACGCAAAAAAGCTCCACCTGCTTGAATTTTACCTGTTATTTTAATTTTCCAATCAATAGTTGTTCCATTAAAATCTGTAAAACCCGCCGTTTTTACATCCCCTTGCGTAAGAGTTGAAATACCTTTTGAGATGTCGATAATACTGATAGAACCTTCACGGTCGATAGTATAATCGTCATTCGGCTCACCTTCGTTAGCTACCAACACCATTTTACCATTTGGCGAAAAAGTTAACATATCGGGATTGGCTCCAACATCTACCTTATTAATATAGGCTAAAGTAGAAGCATTAAAAAACACCACATGTCCGTTTTCGGTTTTACCTTGACTATTAATAACAGTTGCCGCTAAAACACCATTCATACATGCAATTGAGGTCAAATCCTTTCCATAAGATTTAATGGAAATGGTATTGATTTGAACCGGATTAGCAGGTTTACTTATGTCTACTACTTTAATACTTGTGTCTGGTCCATTCAATACAAACATTCTTTTGGATATAGCATCGTATGCCGTTATCTCTGCAGCAGCTTTGTCATAAATCCCTGTTGAGTACCTCCCAATAAACTGGGGATTAATCTGGGCTTGAGCTCCAAATACCGCTAAAATTAATAGCGATAGGAGCATTAATTTTTTCTTGTACATTTTTTTCATTTTATTCTTTTTTGTGTGCGACAAAATTAATTTCACCTCGTTAGCAGTAGGTTGTAAGTATGTTATGATTGGGTGAATTAATCCGCATGAATGTTAATTTAAACTTATAGATTTTATAAAAATTCAGGCAACACCTATTAAAGGCATTATTTATTAATCATTTAGTAATATTAGCAAGTTTTAAAAAGTAGTTTCCCAATGATTCATTCATTATTGTTCCACATGAATTCTTTCTTGAAAAGTCTTTCCTTTACTAAGGAAATTTGTCTTAAAAAGGCTGTTTGATTTTCCTAAACTATTTTGCCTCTCATTCCAATCTCTCCAAACATTTTAACCTTAACAAGTGTTTATTTCTCAATTGATTTAAATGCCACATGGAAGAATTAATTCCCTTAAAAATTAGAAAAAAAGCACCCTCTCTTACTTTGCTTGACAAAAAACAAGCTTTGTCTAATCTTACTCCCGAAAATACAGACCGTGTCATAGAAATGGCGTGGGAAGACAGAACGCCTTTTGAAGCTATTTTAATGCAGTTTGGTTTGGCTGAATCTGACGTAATTCAACTCATGCGCAAGGAACTTAAACGCAGTAGTTTTAACCTGTGGCGCAAACGAGTAAACCAAGGGGTCAGTCAAAAACATCTTAAAAAAAGAAATCCCGATATTAGTAGACACAAATGCACCTTGCAAAAAAACATATCAGGGAATAAAATATCCAAACGATAATGCATACCCATTACCACGACATTGTTCAACTGATAGACCAAATTGACCCAATCCAATATGGCAAAACCAGAAACTATTTGAATGGTGCTGTTACCCGTTTATCTCCTTATATCTCTCGTGGTGTCATTTCAACCAAACAAGTGGCCGAAATTGTTTTAAATAAAGGTTATTCTCCTCGTGAAATTGATAGTTTTTTGAAAGAACTAGCTTGGCGTGACTATTTTCAATTGGTGTGGCAGGAACTTAAATCTAATATCAATAAAGACGTAAAGCAAACTCAGCCCAATGTTAGTAATAACCAAGTTCCGCAAAGCATTGTTGGTGCTGAAACGGGAATAGAAGCCATAGACAAAGGAATTCTTTCTTTATATGAAAGTGGTTATATGCACAATCACCTTAGAATGTATGTGGCAAGTATCAGTTGTAATATTGCCCAATGCCACTGGCTACAACCTGCCAAATGGATGTATTACCATCTTTTGGATGCCGATTGGGCAAGCAATGCCTTAAGTTGGCAATGGGTAGCCGCAAGTTTCAGTCAGAAAAAATATTTCGCCAATCAGGAGAACATCAATAAATACTGCAATACCAATCAACGCCATACCTTTATGGACCAAGCTTATGAAGTGCTTCCGAATATGGCTATTCCCGAAGTATTAAAAGCTACCAAAGTATTTGATTTAACTTGTACATTACCTAGTTGTGATGAGCTCAATATCCAAAACGAATTACCTGTTTACATTTACAATTTTTATAATTTAGACCCCAAATGGGATGAACACGTGGAGGCTAACCGCATTTTGTTATTGGAACCTGAGCATTTTAAGGACTATCCTGTTGGTGATAAAACCATTCAGTTTGTGCTTGACTTGTCCAAAAACATCAAAAATTGTCAAGTTTATGTAGGCTCATTTGAATCATTACACCAACAATACGCCTCACACAATTTTCATTTCAAGGAACATCCTTTAAATAGTCATTACAAAGGCACTCAACATGAAAGAGATTGGCTGTTTGAAAATATAAAAGGCTACTTCCCCTCTTTTTTTAGTTTCTGGAAACAGGCAGAAAAGCAATTAAAAAAATGCCCATAAACCTGTATGGATTTTAAGCAACATATTAATATTGTATGGTTAAAAAGGGACCTGCGTTTACAAGACCATTTACCATTTCACTTGGCAGAACAAGAACCTCTACCCTACTTAATACTATTTGCTTTTGAACCCTCTGTAATGCATTACCCTGACACAAGTTTAAGGCATTTGCAATTTCAATATCAGAGTATAGTGCAACTCAACAAAAAATTAAGTGCTTTCCAAAAAGAAGTGATCATTTTTCAGGCAGAGGTGGTTTCAATATTTGAAGAAATAAGCAAGCAATACCATATTAATAAACTATTTAGTTACCAAGAAAGTGGCATTCAACTGACTTATGAAAGAGATAAAAAAGTGGCATCTTATTGCAAAAATGAAGGTATTATTTGGACAGAATGCCAACGGGATGGTGTAGTAAGGGGCATTAAAAACAGAGAAAGTTGGGATAAAAATTGGTTTGTTGCCATGCATTCTCCTTTACTTATAAATTCATATAAAATAAGTGAAACACTGCCGTTTAAAAATCCCTACCCGTTGGAAGTAAAGTTGCAAAAACAACTCGAGGAATATCTTGCACAATTTCAACCTGCTGGCGAGGACTACGCAATAAAATACCTTAAAAGTTTTGTTAACGACAGAGGAAAAAACTACAGTAAACACATTAGTAAACCCCTTGAAAGTCGTTTGAGTTGTGGTAGAATTTCGCCTTACATTAGTTGGGGAAATCTGAGTGTTAAACAAGCTTATTTATATGTCCTTGATCAAGCACAAACATCAACATACAAATGGGCTTTTTCTAACTTCTTAACCCGCTTGAAATGGCATTGTCATTTTATCCAAAAGTTTGAGATGGAATGTAGTTACGAAACACAATGTGTGAATAGCGGATACGAAGCATTGAACCACACAAAAAATGAAGATTATATTTCTGCATGGCAACGAGGAGAGACGGGCTTTCCGCTTGTAGACGCATGTATGAAATGTTTGGAAAAAACAGGATGGATTAACTTTAGAATGCGCGCTATGGTTGTGAGTTTTTTTTGCCATCACCTCGACCAAGATTGGCGTGATGGGGTATATCATTTGGCTCAACTTTTTTTGGACTACGAACCAGGAATACATTACCCTCAGTTTCAAATGCAAGCAGGTACAACGGGCATAAATATCATTAGGATATATAATCCAGTAAAGCAAAGTTTGGAACACGACCCCAAGGGAATATTCATTAAACAATGGTTGCCACAACTAAGTCAAGTTCCCGAAAAATACATTCATCAACCCGAACTTATGCCCTTGCTCGAACAGCAATTGTGTGGTGTTATCATTGGGGAACACTATCCCAAACCAATTATTGAATTGGAAAGTGCCGCAAAAGAAGCAAGAGACAAAATATGGGGACATAAGAAAACAGACGTTGTAAAAAAAGAAATCAGTAAAATCATTAAAAAACACACAAGAAACAAAACTAAAATTAAGATAAATAAAACTGATAATAAGTTGATATAATAGTTATAAATCTGATACCCTATTGTCTAACAACATAAAAATTAAAAAAAGATGAAAAAAAAGATAGCAAAAGCCAATTTACCCGAAAAGCCTTGTTTGGTTTGTGGCAGGCATTTTACTTGGCGCAAAAAATGGGAAAAGGTTTGGGACGATGTTAAATATTGCAGTGATAAATGCAGAATGAATAAAAATACCTCAATAAAACTACCCAATGCCTAAGATATTTATATTATTTCCACACCAACTCTTCAAGGAAATAGACCTATTGAAGCAATTCGATAAAATTTATTTGATAGAAGAGTCCTTGTTTTTTACGCAATACAAATTTCACAAACAGAAATTGGTTTTGCACCGTGCAAGCATGAAATACTATGAAAACTATTTGAAAGAAAACAAGCTTTCAGTTGAATACATTCATGCAACAGACACCGCAAGTGATATTACAGAACTTATAAAATCATCAGACCCGAAGAATACTGAGGCTATACATTACTACGATGTTTGTGACAATTGGTTAGACAAAAAAATTAAAACCGCTTGTCATTCAATGCATTTTGTTTACAAGCAATATACTACGCCGTTGTTTATAAACAGTGAAACAGACATAAACGAATATTTTGCTGCAAAGAGCAAGTATTTCCAAACCGACTTTTACATACAGCAGAGAAAAAAATTGGGCATATTGCTTGACGAACAACAAAAGCCAATAGGAGGAAAATGGAGTTTTGATGCCGACAACAGGCTCAAGTATCCCAAAGATAAAACACCTCCAAATATTAATTTTCCAAAGCAAAATAGCTATTACCAAGAAGCCATAAACTATGTTAATGTAAACTTTGGACACCATTATGGAGACATTAATTTACAGATTATTTATCCTGTTACACATGCAGAAAGCGAAGCTTGGTTAAACGAATTTTTAGCAACCCGTTGGGCAGATTTTGGGCAATACGAAGATGCCATTGTAGGTGATGAATTGGTTTTGAATCACAGTTTATTAACCCCTATGTTAAACATTGGATTATTAACGCCAATACAAGTCATAGAAACCAGCTTGCAATATGCCGAAAAGAACAATATCCCCTTTAATAGTGTTGAGGGTTTTGTGAGGCAGATTATAGGATGGCGAGAGTTTATCAGAGGAATATATGTAGTAAAAGGAAGCGAAGAAAGAACGCGCAATTATTGGCAATTCAATAAAAAAATTCCTGCATCATTTTACAATGGCACTACAGGCATAGAACCGATAGATGTCGTTATCAAAAAAGTATTAAAAACAGGCTATTGCCACCACATAGAAAGGTTAATGATATTGGGGAATTTTATGTTGTTGAACGAGTATCATCCCGAAGAGGTTTATCAGTGGTTTATGGAATTGTTTATTGATTCCTATGATTGGGTAATGGTTCCGAATGTTTATGGCATGAGTCAGTTTGCCGACGGCGGATTGATGGCGAGTAAACCCTACATTAGTGGCAGCAGTTATGTGTTAAAAATGAGTCATTACAAAAAGGGGGATTGGTGTGATACTTGGGATGCATTGTTTTGGGAATTTATGAATAAGCAGAGGGCCTTTTTTTCATCCAATCCACGTTTGGGAATGTTACTAAAAACTTACGACAAAATGAGTGAGGAAAAAAGAAACAATTACAAACGAGTGGTTGCTGCGTTTAATGTAAAAATGGAACATTAATGGAATTATAGAAATAAGCTAGATTTGAAAATTAAAATCAAATAAATAGTTTGTTTTTACTTCAACTTTTGTATTGATTTGCACTTCTTAAAAGATGAAAATTTAATACATCATATTGTTATTATTTCTATGATTATTAAATCCAACATTAATAGACTTTAGATAATCTCATTTATTTACATCTATTTTAAAAACAATGGAAACACACATTAGAGTTTATCATAAAAACGACAAACAACATTGTTTAGACACTTTTAAAAGCAATGTACCTGATTACTTTACAGAAGATGAAATAAGTGAGTTTGAAGCATTTTTAGATCGATTAGAAACAGGTATTTCCAAAACCCAATTTTATGTCATCGAACATCATGGTAAAATAGTGGGTTGTGGTGGATTTGGAGACAAAGACAATAGAAATATTATTTCATTAGCTTGGGGACATATTCACAAAAATGAGCATAAAAAAGGGTTGGGGCAACAATTATTGAACTACCGATTGGCACTCATCAAACAACAGTATCCTGTGTTACCAGTAACAATTGACACTACACAATTCTCATGTGGGTTTTACGAAAAAAATGGATTTACAACAAAACAAATTACCGAAAATTATTATACCGTTGGACTTCACCGATATGATATGGAGTTAATCCAAATTGAATATTGATTGTAAATTACTTAAAATTAAAATTGGACATTCTTTTGAATGTCCAATTTTAAAAAATGAAAACAAAAGAATTTGTTATTGTTTGATTAATAGCTGAGTGATTGCCCCAAATTTTATCGTATAAATTCCACTATTTAAGTGTTTTATATCTATTAATATCGTTTGCTCTTCAGTTAATGTTGATAAAACTTGTTTACCAAACACATCATATATTTTAATTTCCCCAATTGATTCATCAGATGTTACATTAATAATGTTAGTAGCAGGATTTGGAAATACCTTTGATGAAATAGGAATATTATTAAAATATAGGACTTCATTATTTGAATATTTGTACTCTCCAAAAATATCAATCATTTTTAGTCGGTAGTAGTTAAATCCACTATTAGGTTTCTCATCTAAAAACGAATAATGGGTTAATGAGTTAGTATTATTAGCTGCATTCACAGTTCCTATTAAATGCCAATTCATTAAATCTGTACTTCTTTCAATATCGAATTGTTTGCTATTGAATTCTGATGATGTTGACCATTTTAGTATAGATTGTTGTTTATCAATTTTTGCAATAAATTGTAGTAAAGTTACATCCAAAGGAATTGTTAAACTGATTGAATAATTTGCACTTGTTCCTATAAAATTGGCCTGATCAACAAATCTATAGTTGAAATTAAGTCCTAAAGAGTTATTTACTGTAAATCTAACAATAAGTCTTGAAGCATCGTAACTGCTAACAATGATACTATCAGTAATTAACTCTCCTGGGTCTGTATTTCCATCGTTGTTACTGTCGTAATATAATTCATTCTCATTAGGGGCATAAATAATAACTCTATCATTGGCGCCTTTACTGCCGTCCTCTAAATCGTTACCTGTTAGTGGCCCAGGATCAGAGCCAGTTCCATTCAAAGTTATTTCGTCATTTATATTCAACGGATTATTAAGTGTATATGATTTATTATCAGCGCTAGCAATAGAATTTATTCCAAAGTTAATGCCTGTAATATTTGAATTAACAACAGTAATAGCCGTAATTCCATTGACTAAACCATCACCATTTGTGGCAGTTCCTTCGCCTGTATTGACATATCCAGTAGGTAGTGTTGGCGATGGAGCTGCATTTCCTATGGTTCCTGAAATGGTACTTAAAACAATATTATAATTTCCTGCTTCTACACTAGCAAAAGAGTAATCGCCTGTTCCAGTTACAGAAGTTACAGCTTTAACGTTCCCATTATTATCAATCAAATTTGCATATAATACGCCAGATACATTTGTTCCTGTTCCATTTATGGTTGCATCAGTTAATCCATTTCCGTCACTAAAGACGGTACCACTTATACTAACAGTTGTAAATGGTATGTTAACAGATGCTGTTGTAGTAGACTCAAAACCAGCATTATCAATAGCTCTATAACTAATAGAAACCGTAACGGCTCCGTCAACAGGATCTATAAGTATCGATTGTGTTGGATTGCCAGAAGAATTGGTTGGGATGGTAACACCTGCGCCAGGAAAAGTTCCACTTGTATAATTAACACCATTGATTGTGATACTTGTTGTATTGCTTGGAAAACTTGTTATTCTTATTGCATTTATGAAACCTGAACTAGGGTCAGATGCACTGAAAGAAGAAGCAGAAACTGTTGTAGAATTGGTTCCACCCGGATTAATTCTACTTGTTTCATTGAAATTATTAGGAGTTGGTAATTGTTGAATTCCATAATCAATACCTGTAATATTAGTATTATTTGTATTTACAGTTTGCGCAAGAGGAGAAGTATTTACCCAACCTGAAGGTAATGAAATTATTGATGGAGGAACACTTCCAATAGTACCTTGAGTGGCTGTTAATCTTACAATTAATCCATTCGCATTTTTGGGAACATTGTTCAATGTATAGGTTCCATTGGTATTATTCACCAAAACGCTCTCCAAAACAAATCCTGTAAGTGGGTCGATAAGGTTAGCATAAATAGCAGCACCTGCAGAAGTTCCACTTTCGCCACTTGTAAATATGTTCGAATTTGTGCCACTTGCACTTCCATTTACATCATTCCAAATAGTACCTGATAGAGTTAAACAACCAACTCTTGCAGCGGTAGAAGCATTTGAAGAAGCAATCCATCCCCATGTGTTAATAGTTCTAACATTACCAAAGTCATCACATTGTAGACCCGTTACATCATTACTGCTAACTGCTGGTGCTGGAAGTGTTTGGGCAATATTACCATTTCCGTTCCATGCATGAGCAGGTCCCATAGAACCAACCAAAGAATTATTAATACCAAATCCAGTAATGTTGTTTTGGTTATCTCCAATTCCTCCACATGTAGAATTAACATTAATCGCATTTGTATCGTTCCAAAATAGCCTTAAATTTGGGGTATTAATAGGTAAAATACCATTTACGATAATCCCATTTAAATTAATTTCAGCATCATACAACGGCAAGTTAAATCTTCCCCTTAAAAGGGTTACATTCAGTGAAATATTGGTGGTATTGGAAACAGCATTACCCAGGCCATCTAAACCATCCCAAGTATATTGATTGTTCCCAGCTGTTACATCAAAAATTTCAATTATTCTGTCGGTTGTTCCACGCTGATAGCCAGCCGTTCCATTGATGTCTAGGAAAATTTTAACATCCCCATTCTGAAAGGTTCTATATCTAATTAAATAAGGAGCAGTGCAATTTAATATTGGAGGATTATTAAGCACTGCATTAGTAGGGACAGTAGATATCCTAAAAATAGTGGTGTCAGGTAGTCTCAAAAAAACTTTGTATCCATCTGTTAGTGATGGAGAAGTGGCGTCATTTCTCGAATTTCTATCTGTAGCCGGATTGCCTGAATTTACAACGCCATATCTTGTGATGGCAACATCAAAAGCAATGGGCCTAAATCCTGATTGGAAATCAACTTGCAAAACCGTGCTATCATCTGTATATCCAAAGAAATCTGCTTCTGAATTATTTAAATAAGCATTTGTGTTTGAAAAATTTGAAGGGTCAACAGCTACCATAGCCCATTTTTGCGAAAAAATTCTACCATTTCTATTTACATTATTTACTGTATCTCTTAATGTAAAATCAAATAATGGAGCGGTTGCCCAAGAAGAAGACGTCATGGAAGAAGAAGTTCCTCTCCAAAATTCAATCCAATAATCGCCATTTGCAGTTGGGTCAAGTTTGGCAGGCCTATAGCCAGTGGGTGTTGCTCCCCAAAGATTTGGACCAGCAACAGCTTCATTATAGGTGTCTATATAACCATAACCAGAGTTTGTGTAGTTAACAGGACCCAAAACAACATTACCACTTGGATCTAGAATACGATAAAATAAATTGGTAATGTTTCCACCACTTCCATAGTCAACCCATCTAAAACCAAAATATAAATTTTCAACGTTATGATTGCTAACTCTAAAATAAACTCTTTGATAGTCTGGCGCATTGAGATAAGAACCCCTTGATTGATTGGGTAAAATACCTAAAGCTGTTATTGCTGTACTATTTGGTGAAACTTGAGGAGTTCCCTCAGCTTTTAAAGATAAATTGCTATAAAATGATACTATAAAATTTACTAAAATAAGTAAACATGTAAAGTGTATTTTCATGCTCACAATATTATTTTAATATTTAACTCATTTCAAGTACATATCAATGTGGTACACATACATGTACCTGATTTTCAGATAATTGAAAGTTAATAAAATAAATAAATGAAAAATAATCTTGTGAAAAATAATTACTTTAAAAAATACATTTGTCAAATAAATTTCAATTTATCATTTCTATAAATTAACTTGCGCTAAATGACTTATTCCCTCAATATTTATTATAATAAAACAAAAGCAAAAAACACGTATTGTCTTCATATATTTGTAATAATGGTTCTATTGAATTATGCCTGTAACCAATCTTCAAGCAATAAAAGTTATGAAGAGACGGCACTAATGGCAGACACTACAGAATTTATAAATTCCAACAATCAAAACAATGCAATAAATGAGGAAGTAGACCAAAATACCAATATTCAATTCGAGGAATTAACAGTTACAATAGGTGGTTTTACAGGGAATTATATTGAACCTGAATTATCAAAAACCAATAAAGACACTGCCTACCTATTTTCTGAACTAGGTTCTACAATAGAAGGACAACTTTTGGTGGTTTTATCCAAAAATTTAAGTCAAGTAAAGGTGGAACAAAGTTATGAAACAAGTGTCACTATTTCAAAAGAGGGTCCTCATTGCGACTTATTGAATTGGAAACATTATTACTCAGAATGGAAAACACTAAGTACCAATGAGAACGGGGCCTTTATTTGCGAAATTTATACCCAAGAAGACAATAAACAATTTCCAAAAATAGAGATAAGCAATTTGCAACAAGAAGTTAGAAAGCAATGCGGTGAAAATTGGCAATTGTTAATAAATGATATAAAGTCACCTACTGAATATCCTAGTAGTGTTAGTATAAGTCATTATTTCTTGAAAGTAACGGGATTACGAAAAGACAATGGACAATTGATTACTAAAATCATAGTAATAGAATCCCCAATGGGCTGTTAAAGATTGCTGATAACAGCGCAAATAATCACACTCTTTTTACACTCTTTATTTTAGCCTTAATTAGACATAGGGTTTAATTGTATTATAATCATACAAGCCGAAAAAATCTGAACATCTTTGTTCTATTTTCAATAACTGTTATCTCCCCTAAAACAGTAAAAACAGATATTCATTTGTTTTAAAAAAAATAAAAAATAGGCTAAAAAATGACGTCCATTTTTGAAAACTAAGCAATTTATCACATTTTTATGTGATAAAACAGGGGTATATTCAACTACTTTTAAAACCTGGTGCTTGTTATTTTTGTCCACAACTTAATCACAATTTATTATCAATTTATTTTTCAATAACATGAAACTTGGTTCTTTACTATTCACAATCATTAGTTTTTTTGTCAATTCATCTGTTTTTTCACAAACTGGCCCTGGAGGTGTTGGAAATTCAAGCAACAATAATTTATGGCTTAGAGCCGATGCGGGTACTTTTTCAGATGCTGGTTCAACCCCTGCTTTACACACCAATCAAGTACGTCAATGGAACGACCAATCTGGGAATAACAGAAATGCTATTCAAGCCACTTCAGCAAACAGACCTCTATTGCATTTAAATGCTGCAAATGGAATGCCTGCATTGCGTTTTACAGGTGATATGTTTATTGATGGACCGTCTTTGGGAATTTCAAGTTCTAGCGGATATACTTACATACTTACCTTTAGAGATACTGCAAGCAATCCCGGTGGAATGAATGATGGGAGTGGTGATTTTATCTTAGACAGAACATCAGCAACTAATGAATTAGTATCGTTAAAACAAGTAACTGGCACCAATTATGGTTTTCAGAAAAGAAACAATTCAGGTGGTGGTTTGGGTGGCCCTTCAAGTTCCACATCAACCAATACCAATATTAAAACAGTTCAAATGCGAAGAGATTATAACGTTAACTACCAAATGTTTTATAATGCTAATCTTCAAACTACAATTTCAGAATCTGATGGGAACAAAACGCCACCTAATCCTAGAATAGGCAGACATGCTACTACAACAAATGGTGGTATTAAAGGCTACATTCATGAGTTTATCGTTTACAATTTTGCCTTAAACTCTGCGCAAACAATTATAGTTAACAATTATCTAGCAGCTAAATATGGTTACTCATTGTCGAGCAACGATGTATATTCACAAGACAATTCAACTAACGGTAATTTTGATTACGAAGTGGCAGGTATAGGCAGAATTAATTCCTCAAATATTCACAATGACGCCCAAGGGACAGGTATGCTTAGAATTCTAAATCCTACAGGCTTAGGAAATAACGAATTTTTAATGTGGGGTCACAACAATGGTTTGGCTGAAGCTGTCAATACGAGTGATGTACCTTCGGGAGTAGCCGCAAGATTTGAAAGAATTTGGCGAGTGAGTGAAAGAAATACTAATAACACAGCAAATGTGAATGTCGGGAATATTGACATGCGTTGGGACTTAAATGGTTTGGGACCAATTACTGCTTCCGATTTAAGATTATTAATAGACAGTGATGATGATGGTTCGTTTAGTGATGAAACGCCTATTTCAGGTGCTGTTCACTTAGGTGGAGGGATTTATGAATTTGCGGGTGTTTCTGGAGGATCTGGAGGAATTGAAAACGGGAGAAGATTCACTATTAGCACTATTAATCTAATTCAAACTGCTTTGCCAATTGAACTTGTCTTTTTTACGGCTCAAAACATTGACAATAAACAAGTAAAATTAGAATGGCAAACCGCATCGGAAACAAACTGCGACTTTTTTACTATTGAAAGAAGTAAAGATGGTTCAAGTTGGACGCCTATTTTAAAAATTAATGGTGCTGGCAATTCTTTGTCAACTATCAACTATGAAAGCTTCGACAATAATCCGTTGAATGATGTTTCATATTACCGATTAAAACAAACAGATTATGACAGAAACTTTACCTATTCTCAAACCAGAAGTATTGTTATTGGTAACGTAAATGCAACAGTTAAAATATGGCCCAACCCAAGCAATGGTATTTTAAACATACAATCTAATGAACTCAGATTTTCTGAATTCAAAATATTCAATTCAATAGGGCAAGAGGTAAGTCAAAATATTATATACTTAACCCAATCTGAAAAAGAAGTGATGATAGATATTTCGATGTTAAAAAATGGTATTTACTATATAAAAACACCAAATAGTTCTAGCACTTTTTTCAAGTATTAATTTTACTCTTTCTCTTTTTTTCACTATGCCTCAAGATTCAATATTATATTGAATTTTTAACACTTTTAGTAAGATAATTACTATTTAAATTACTTTTTTCTTAATTTGGAAAATAATATTAGAGCATGTATTATTGTATCGAACTAAACAGAACTATATTTAATCTTTTTGATAAGCTGTAAACACTCTACGGAACTATTAAGATTTGTTATGTTTAATGTAGTTCACAGACATAAAAACAATAAAACACATTAATAATATTTATAAATGAACGAAATTGACATTTACTTACATTCTATGCAAAGCATGTGTCCAATGATAAAAAATGAACACTTGGTAAGTTTTAAAAAGTCTTTGAGTATAAAAACCTTTCGAAAAGGTGAAATCATTTTTCCAATGCATGAGCAACATGATTCAATAATTTTTGTTACAAAAGGATTGGTGAGAGCTTTTTATATCAATTCTAAGGGTGAAGAAAAAAATGCTTGGTTTATAAAAGAATATGAATTTGTTTCCGACTATCCTAGTTTTTTGTCTAATTCTAAAAGCAACTACACCTTTCAATGTATAGAAAATACCGTTGGCGTTGTGTTACCTCAAAAAGCCATTTATAAAGCTTACAGCGAACATAGTTCTATTGAAAAATATGGAAGACTTATAGCCGAAGAGGTCGTAAAAATGATGCAATTTCGTATTGAAGAGCTTTTGTTTTTTTCTGCTAAAGAAAGGTATAAAATGGTTTTAGAAAATGAAAGTGACTTAGTTGCAAGAATATCTTTGAATCATTTATCCTCTTACATTGGTATAGAAAGACAATCTCTCACTCGCATCCGAAAAGAAATCATCAGCGAAAAATGACACAAATGTGTCGTATCGAAATAAAAATACATCAATAATTTTGAAACTTATAAACTAGTAAAATTACAACTTAAATGACAACAGACATACTTTTCCAAATATCTAATTTTGTAGCTTTAATTAGCTGGCTAATTTTAATTATTTTTTCCAAGAATCAATTCATCATTAGTTATTTAAAATACGCTGTTGTTACGACTTTATGTATTGCTTACTTGGCGCTTATTATCCCTAATATACATTTGTTTAACCCTAATTCATTTTCAACTTTAGAAAATATACTAAACATGTTTAAGGCAAAAGAAGCTTTAGTGGCTGCATGGATTCATTTTTTGGCTTTCGATTTATTTGTAGGAATCTATATTGTAGACACAGGAAACAAAAAAGGTATCTCCAGATGGAAATACACCCTTTGTCTGCCTGTAACCTTTATGTTTGGACCAGCAGGTTTATTGCTTTTTTATCTTATCAAAATCCCAAAAGCTATAAACAGTGCAAGGGTCTAAAGTCTATTTATATTTAATACTAAAAAATTACAATATTTCCCTTCTACTTCCCATTTCTGAATTATTAAAAAATTGTATGGATTAAATTGGGCTGGAAACACATCATTATTTATCAACAAGAAATGAAACTTCTCATTTTTAAAACAATTTAGTCTTATAATTGCTTTTTATTGTAACATGTCTATCTCTATAGCTGATAAAATTTTAATTGAAGTAAAAACAAAATTCAATGAAACACAAAGTAACATTGATGACGATGCTTTTTTCTTTAATTATCATATTGTCATTACCAATAACAGTCCATTTTCTGTCCAATTACTTTCGAGAAAATGGATCATAAATGACAGTAACGGTGACAATAAAATGGTTGAAGGTATGGGTGTTGTAGGGGAACAACCTGTTATTGAACCCAATCAATCTTATGAATATTACTCTGGTTGTATCCTCAAAACAGGGTTTGGTAAAATGCATGGTGAATATACTTTTTTGCGCCTCCTTGATGAAGAACTTTTTGATGTAAAAATCCCTAGTTTTCATTTTGTACTGCCTTGGGTGCTCAACTAAGCAAACGCTTTATTTCCCCTTTTTTCTATCATAAATTTAATATCTTTGCATAAATGAAAAAGTTAATTTTCCTTTGGCCACTTTTATTTTTCGCTTGCAACTCAACTCCACCTCCCGAAAATAATACCATCATAAATAATACACCTGCTGTAAACTTGCCTAAAGTGACACATCCGTTTAACGAAGAAAATGCCTATCAGTTTGTAAAAAAACAAGTAGACTTTGGTCCTCGCGTTCCGGGTACAAAACAGCATGCCAAATGCCACCAATTTTTTGTGGACCATTTTACCAAATTGGCTGATACTGTTTACCTTCAAGAATCTACAGCCACTACATTTGACAACAAAACCATTCCTATTAAAAACATTATTGCGGTTTTCAATCCTAACGCTAAAAAGAGAATTATACTTTGCGCACATTGGGACACCAGACCATTTGCTGACCAAGATACTGAAAACAAAAACAAGCCCATTTTAGGCGCTAATGATGGCGCAAGTGGAAGTGGTGTTTTGATGGAAATGGCTCAGATATTAAATCAAAATCGTATTGACATTGGTATAGACATTATTTTATTTGATGCCGAAGATTGGGGTGACAACACAGGAATGACCGAAGACAGTTATTGCCTAGGTTCACAGTATTGGGGTAAAAACACACACATACCCAATTACAAAGCGGATTTTGGGATTTTATTAGACATGGTTGGTGCCCCAAATGCCCAATTTGGTTATGAAGGTTACAGTTTAAAAAATGCGCCTTCTTACCTTTCTTTGGTTTGGGAAACAGCCATAGCTGCAGGGTACGACCGCTACTTCAAAAACTTTCAAAGAGGATATATCACCGATGACCATGTTTATATGATGAAATATACTGGAATTCCTGTCATTGACATCATTGATTACGACCCACAAACTGAGAGTAATTTTGGGGCTTATTGGCATACGCATCAAGACAATATGGATGCTATTGATAAAAAAACATTAAAGGCTGTTGGTCAAACTTTAGTGAATGTCATCTACAATTATTAGTGGTCTTTAAAAGCCAATAATCCACCGGTGTGTATGAGTAATAATTTATCGTTGGGTTTAAAATAATTCGTTTGATACAACGATTTCACAGCCATTAACATCTTACCCGTATAAACAGGATCGGTTTTGATGCCCGTTTCTTTATAAAATGAATGGATAAATTGCCACAACTCTGAATCCATTTTGGCGTATTTTCCTCGGTGAAAATCATGCATCACTTCCCAATTAACAGGATTAAAAGCGCTTAAACGTTCGTTTAAATAATGATTGTTTTTTAAGGAACTTATGCCCACTACTTTCGTTGTGCTTTTTAGTTCAGCCAAACCCATTACCAATCCCTGCATAGTGGTGCCAGTTCCTACGGATAAAACTATGTAATCGTATTGTTTATTGAGCTCCTTAAGTATTTCCTTGCACCCAATATAAGCCATGGGATGGTCGCCGCCTTCGTCTACAAAATAAGCATTGGATTGGGGAAAATATTCGGCAAACAGTTGCGCTTTATTTCGGTAGGCTTCCCTACTCACATGTTTAAGAGTCATGCCATTATCTACACACAAGGTTTCATAGTGATTAAGGGGTCTATTTTCATCACCACGCACAAAACCAAAAGTACGAATGCCCAATGCATTTCCTGCAAAAGCTGTTGCTACCAAATGATTGCTATAAGCGCCGCCAAATGTTACCAAAATTTCTGCTTTTGATGCTTTAAAATCTTGTATGATATACTTTAATTTTCGCCATTTATTACCCGAAACGATGGGATGAATTAAATCATCTCTTAATAAATCAATGTTTGTATTGTTATCAAAATAGGGTGAAACAAGAGACTCAATAGAAGATGGCAAGAAAATGCTCATGCAGGCAAAGGTCATACAAAAAAAGTATTTACAAACATCCCTTTCAAAAAAACACTTTTTTTAGTCCAAAGAATTGTAAATTGCCATTGAAAAAAATGAAAAAAATAGGCATTGTTTTTTCAGGTGGGGGCATTCGAGGAATGGCGCATTTAGGGGTTTTAAAAGCTCTTGAAACTTATGAAATTCCTTTTCACATGATGTCAGGTACTAGTGCAGGTGCTATGGTTGCTGCTTTTTATTCGGCCGGTTACAGAGCCGAAGAAATAAAAAATATAGTAAAAACTAACTCCTTTTTTAGCGTAAAACATCTGCTATTTGGTAAAGCAGGTTTGTTTGATATGGGATTATTTGATGCCGCTTTCAAAAAATATTTTCCGCACAATGCCATTGAACAGTTACCCATTCCCGTTCACATTGCTGCTACGGACATTGTGAATGGCACTAGCGTTTTATTTGATAAAGGCAATTTGTCTTTGGCATTACAAGCATCGTCCTGCGTTCCACTAATTTTTCAACCTATTAAATACTTGGATAAAATGTTTGTAGATGGCGCTATCTCCAACAATTTACCCATAGAACCTCTTTTAAATACCTGTGATAAACTGATAGGTATTCATGTAAATGCTATGAGCCAAAAACCCAATGACATCAATATGAAAGACATGCTAGACCGTAGTTTTCATTTGGCAATAGCAGAAGGCGTTTACCACAAATCTGTGCACTGCAACTTATTTATAGACCCTCCCGAAATGAGCAAATTTGGCATGTTTGACATGGAAAAAACCGATGAAATTTTTGACTATGCCTACCAATATACCCTATCTCAAACAAAGGAAATAGAACAATTTCTAAAAACACTATAACCGAACATTCACCAATACAAACCATACATACAATTATGATTATATACAACGTAACCTGCAACATTCCATCAGAAATAGAACAAGAATGGGTGCATTGGATGAAACACGAACACATTCCTGAAGTGATAGCAACCGAAAAGTTTACAGGTTTTAAAATGCTTAAGCTATTAACCGAAGTGGATGGCAACGAGGGAGTCAACTACGCTATACAATACTACTGCCATTCCGTTGACGATTTCAACGACTATGCGTTCAATTATGGACCAGCCTTAAAAGCCAAAACAGCTGCCAAATACGGCGATAAAGTGCTTGCTTTCAGAACTTTGTTGGAAGAGGTTTAATTGGGGTTTATTAGGCTTATAAAGTATGATGGAGTTTTTCAATTAGAGAAAACCCTCTCTCTAATCAATCCTACAACTTCTCCATAATGTACTCGGTAATTTTTTGCATCAAATGTATACGGTCCTTACCAATTACGATGTGCTTATGCCCCGGATATACAAAATAATCTAAATATGTGTTACCTGCATCTACTGCTGCTTTGCTTTATAACAAACTGTGTTGCCACAATACCACATCGTCATCACAACCATGTATCATCAATAAATTGCTTATATAAACATCAAATATCATCTAATGATATTATATAATGTATTAATTATCAAAAACTTGATTAATATTACTATGTCTGTTGAATATTCTTCCTTTTTTTACCAAATTTTTCTTTAAGCCTATCCACTAAATAATAAACCATAGGCACTAAAAATACTGTCAAAATAAGAGAAGATAACAAACCACCTATAATAACCCAAGCCAAGCCATTTTTCCATTCGGCTGCGGTTCCTGTTGCCAATGCTATAGGAAGCATTCCTACTGCCATAGAAAGGGTAGTCATTAAAATAGGTCGCATTCTGCCTTTACCTGCAAGTATTAATGCTTCTTTAAAATGTTTACCTTCTGCCTTTAATTGATTAGTAAAATCTACAATTAAAATGGCATTTTTTACCACTAATCCCATCAGCATAATTAACCCCAATAACGCAAATAAACTTAAATTATTCATGGATAAATTCAATGCTAAAAAGGCACCAATAGCCGCTAATGGTATAGAAAATAAAACAACAAATGGATAAATAAAACTGTCGTAAAGGGCCACCATTATAAGATAAATAAGTAAAAATGAAATCATCAAAACAGACCCTAAAGCACCAAAACTATCATTTTGTCTTTTAATATCACTTCCCCAAGTCAACTGTATGTTTTCTGGTAATGGATTTTTTTTCAAATAAGCCACCACCTCGTCCGCTACTGTTCCTGAGGGTCTTCCTAAGGCATCTGCAGTAAGTGTTACTGCTGCTTGACGGTCTTTTCTCTCTAACAATGAAGGCGAATTGTCTTGTTGAACCTGAGCAAATTGAGAAACCTCAAAAGGATTACCCATAGGATTGATAACAACTAATTTTTGAACATCTTCGAAATTTTGACGATTAAAAGCATCTAAGCGAATATTTACCGGATATTCTACACCATTTTCTGTTAATGTTGCATCATCATTTCCTGTAAAAGCATTACGCAAGTTCATGCCAACAATGGCAGTATTCAAACCCAAACGCTGCATTTTATCCTTATCTGGCAATACAATAAATTCCAGACTGCCTGTTTCAACCGATAATCTTACACCATCTGCCCCAGGAATTCCTTCCACTATGGATTTTAACTTTTTTCCGCTTTGCATCACTTCATCAACATCACTTCCGCTCAATGTTATTTCTATTGGTGCCGAACGAGGAATTAAACCCAGTGCTGCCATTGAATAATTGATACCAGGAAATTTTGTTTTTAAATCCTCTCGAAGTTTTTTCATAAACGCTTCTGTTGGTTGTCTTTTTAATCCAGCAATTTTTAATTCTTCATTTTTAATTCGTAATTGAACTGTAAATTCTGTCTTATTTGCTGAACCTACACCTAAACTTCCAATTCCGGTACTTGGTCCGCCAATATTACTAAATACTGTTAATACTTCTGGTTGTTGAATGATATAATTTTCTATTTTTTGGGCAATTAAATTGTTTTGTTGTATCGAAGTAGATTTGTCAAATTCTAATGCCATTCTAAACTTACCTTGATCGCCTGTAGAGATTAATTCTTTACCAATAATGCCTTGTTTCATAATACCTAGTGTCATTACAAAAAGCAGTAAAACAATGCCTGTAAAAATAATTTTATGACTTAAAACCCATTCTAAAATATGACCATACCAATTCGTAAAATTGTCTAATTGATGTTCAAACCAAAGCAAAAAGCGATTGAAAAAATTAGTTGGCTGCAAATCTTCTTTTTTTCCAATTCGTGAGGCTAACCAAGGGGTTAATGTAAAACCAACCAATAAGCTGGTAAGTGTAGATGTAATAACTACAACAGAAAATTGCTTAAGCATATCCGCTACAAAGACTTGAAGAAACAATATTGGTAAAAACACAACAACATCTACCAAAGTTATAGAAATAGCAGAAAAACCTATTTCCATTCTACCATCCAAAGCCGCAACCCGTTTATCTTTTCCTCTATCAAGATGTTTTTGAATATTTTCTAAAACAACAACTGCATCATCAACTAATATACCAATAATTAAAGACATTGCTAGTAAAGTCATTAAATTTAAGGTGTAACCCAACAACCACATTACCGCAAATGCCGTTACTAAAGATGTTGGTATAGCGACAATAACAATGAGTGAGTTTCTAAAACTTCTTAAAAATAGAAGCATAACTATTGAAACTAAAATTACGGCTAATATTAAGTCGAAAACAACCGAATTAACTGCTGCAATAGTATTATCTGTGCTATCATCTGCAATAATAAATTTTGTATTATCTGGGGCATTTAATTTTTCTAATTGCAAAAATTTGGCTCTAACTTGCTTTGATACCTCCACAGCATTTGCATCCCCTTGTTTTTTAAGTAAAAGTCCTATACCATTTTTGCCATTGTAACGACTGATAGAAGTAATTTCTTTTGTTCCATCTACTACTTCTGCAACATCTTTTACATAAACCGGACTGCCCATTATAGGCATTGCAATTTGTACATTTTTTATATCTTCTATTTGGGCAAATTTTCCAGTTAAGCGTACAGAGTTATTTTCTTGTTTTGATTCTACTTTGCCGGCAGGTAAGTCAATTCCAGATTTATTAATAGATTCAACCACTTGTAGCATCGAAACTTTATATAATTTCAATTTTTCTTGGTTAATATTAACCTGAAATTCTCTTTCTTCGCCACCCAAAACGCTTATTTCTGCTACCCCTTTTATTTGTTGAATTTGTGGCAAATAATCGTCTTTCATTTTTTGATAAAAAACTGTTGCAGGCAAATCGCTTGTTGCGCTTATAGACATAATTGGCAAATCATTAGGCGAAACCTTGCTCATTACAGGACTTAGAATATCGGCAGGTAAATCTTTTCTAATATTATCAATATACCTTTGTGCATCCTGCATCGATTTATCCAAATTTGTTCCATATTTAAGATTTGCTATAATAATGGATGCATTTGGCAATGATTTGGTTACTAAATAATCTACACCCTCTAAATTAGACAAGGCATCTTCTATTTTTCTAGATACTGAGGTTTCTACTTCGCTTGGTTCGGCACCAGGGTAAACTGTTTTAATAACCACGACCGGTTGATTAAAATCGGGCATTAATTCATAACTAAGTTGTGAGTAGCCAATAATACCCATTAATGTTAACACACTAAAAATAACGATAATTAGCGAAGGTCTTTTGATTGAAATTTCTGAAATGTTCATGGTCAATGATAAATTAAGAATTACGAATTACGAATTTGATTGTTTTGAACTTAAAAGAATTGATGATAAAATTTTGCTTAATTCTTCAATATCTGTGACAATACTGTCGGCTTCCTTTTCTTCTAAGTATTGTGTTGCTTTTAATAATTTAACCCAATAGTTTGTTTCCCTTGCCTCTTTATAAGCAATTGAAATTTTAGCAATAAAATCTTTCTTCGATTGACCTCCTATAGCTTCCTCAACATTAGCACCGATGCTTGTTCCAGAGCGAAGAAACTGCTTGGATAAAACAAATTCTTTTTTTTCTGATTGTAAATATTTGAATGCGTTAACTACTCTAATTGCAAACTCAAAACTCTTTTTCTGAATAATATTCTCTTTCATATTTTTTTAATTGTTAATTGTCAATTCTTAATTTTTAATTTTTAATTTTTAATTCTTAACTGCCACATTTGCTCCATCGTATAAATTTATAAAACCATTTTTTACAATGATGTCGCCTTCATTTAATCCATTAGATACAATTGATGTGTTTTTTATTTTCTTTGAAATGGTAATATTATGCAATACAGCTTTGCCATTTTTTACCACATAAACTTGCGGTTTGTTTACTGTGCCTTGTATAGCAGATGATGGAATAACGATGCCTTTTTCAGACATTTCGCCTTTAATTAAAACCTTGCCAAACATCCCTGATTTTATTTTTAAATCAGATGTATTATTGACCGAAAACTGAATAGGAAAACTACTGCCCATATTGGCCTTACTGCCAATCATTGTTATTTTTCCATTTCCTTTTATTTCTGGAAAAGCATCCACAAAAATGGTATAATTTTGGTTTAAAGTAAAACGACTTAAATCAGATTCATTAACATTAATTATAAATTTTAGTGAATTAATATTAGTAATTTGTAATAATGGAACTCCTGGTGCAGCAAATGCGCATTCTTCACTCATTTTAGCTGTAACAATCCCATTAAATGGTGATTTGATATTGCTTTTATTGATTTGTTCTATAATGCTAGCTTTTTGAATTTTTGCAGCCTTTAATCCATTAATTGTTTTTTCTAATTGCACACCTTGAATGGCATCTGCATTTGCCAAAATAGTATATCTTGCTACATCTGCTTCTAAACTTTCTATTTGAACTTCTGATGCTTGTAGCTGTAGTTTTAACAATGAATTATCCAATTCTATTAATTGTTGACCTTTTGATACTACACTGCCTACATCTACCAATAATCTATTAATTTTTCCTTGTGTTTCGGCACTTATTTTAGTTTCCTTAAAGGGTTCAAATGTACCTGTAAAACTATTTTCAGATTGAATAATTTCTATATTCACCGTATCTATTTCAATATTAAATGCTTCATTTTTGTTTATTTGATAAACCTTATTTTCGGTTTTCGATTTATTAGATTTTAATTTAAAAATCATTAAACCTATAATAACTAGCGCTAAGGCAATGCCTAATATTTTTTTCCAGTTCATTTTGTTGTTAATTTATTTTGAAAATTGTTAATTCTTGTTTGAAAATTGATTGTTTAATTTTTTCATTTCTAGGTCGGCTTTCAGATAGGCTACTAAAGCATTTAAATAGTTTTGTTGTGCTTCTCTCAAAGCATTATCTGCTAAAAGAATATCGGTTAGTGAAGCAATACCTTGTTTCTGTTGAATAACTGTTTGCTGGTATATTTCTTGGGCCAATGCAATTTGAATTTCATTGGTATTAATACTTGACTTTGCTGAATTTAATTGCAATTTAACATTTTCAATTTGTAGTTTATTTTGTTCGGAAATCAATTCATATTGAATTTCATTATTTACTAATTCTAATTTTTTTTGCTTTAATTTATGAAGAGTAAGCGTTCCATTAAAAATGGGATATGACATTTGAACACCTGCAAACCCTAATGGATAAAAGTTTAAAAAATTATTCGGTGATTTATCGTATCCAAAGCCAGTGGTGCCATAAGTAGCAATAAAATTTACAGTGGGTATAAATCTTGATTGATTAAGTGTTTTTAAATCAGTTTTCAATAACTTATTTTGAGTTTGTACCACTTGCATATCCAATGTATTGACTGTTTCATAAGATTTTGACTCCTGAAAAATTATTTTGGATTCAATGTCAAAATATTGATTTAGGTTAATTCCCATTGCAAATTTTAAGGCATTTAAAACTTGTGTATAATTACTATTGATATTGATTTTTTGGTTTTCTAGTTGCGCTACTTGAAGCTTAATTTTATTGACATCTGTTCCTTTGGCTAACAATTGTTGATTGAGCAACTGCATGTTTCTTACCAATCTTTTGGCATTAATTAAATTAGTGTCAATAAAAACCATTTGATTTTGAAGAATTTGTGCATTGTAGTACAAATTAGAAATTTCAAAAAAGAGTTGTTCTTCGGTTTTTTTATATTGTAACTTTGTTAATTCCGATGCTATTTTTGTTGTTTGAATAGCGCCATAAACTTGAGGATTGTACAAAGGCATCGTCAATTGGAGATTGGCATTAATATTATGTGGCACGCCAAATTGTGCTTCTTTAAACTGATCTTTAGGAGCTGTTGGATTAAAGGTAGATAAAGGCAGCAATTGATAGGGTAAATCTGTAAAATACTTATATTCTGCATTGGCAGAAATTTTAGGCAATAAATTGGCTTTGGCTTCCTTTTGTTTGTCTATACCCAAAGTTAAATTATTTCTATTTATTTGTAGATTTTTATTGTTAACTATGGCTGAGTCTATGCATTGTTGCACTGTCCAAACTTGAGCATTTGTTTTAAATATGCCTATAAATAAAACGACAATAAAAACTTTTAGTTTGTGAATGTTTACTAACTTCATGAGATAAATTTTTTTATTTAAATAACACCAATTGCGATTCAACGCCTGCAGTGAGCCAATGCTTTACATTGGGTGTAATTAATACATAATCGCCAGATTCTAGCTCAACTTCTGTTTCGTTTTCATCTTCATATCTTACAAAACCAGATATACACAAAAGTAAAGCAGGTGTTTTTGTAATATGTTCTTTTAATGTGCCATTTCTTTTTAACTGAATGGCTGTGGCAGATCCAATTTCTCCTTTAAATAAACTTAAAGCAGAAACTTCTTTGTCTTGAGTATGTAATTCTTGAATATTCATTGGAAATATTGATTAAATGTATTAAATGATGCTTGAATGTTATCGAATTGTTTGGAGGCGCTGGGTTCATCTTTAGTTTCAGAAAGCTCTTTTACTAAATCGATGTATGGCAATAACCACTTATGTAATTCATCGTGTGCCTTGCCCTTCATGGTGCAGTTTGAAGTTAGTAAATCAATGTTTATCTGCAATTTATCTGCTAAATTTTGATAGTCTTTTGATTTATTTTTAGTAAAAGAAACAACATCCTTTTCCATATTTCTAATATGGAATAGCATATTCTCATCCACTTGCCATTTTTCACCATTGTTTAGTTCAATTGCTTCGCTCTCATTGTGATGATGCTCATTGTTTGTCGTATTATCAGTCATATTATCGGACTTATCTTTAGTCGAATTGTTACAACCCAAAATAAGACCGCTAAGAACTATTGTAATTGCAATAATCTTAATTGTATTTATGTTCATACTTTTCACTTTTTAATTTTTAATTGAATGTTGATTGTCAAATAGGCAATAATGGCAAACACTAAGGTTATTGAAGTTCTAAAAACCATTGCACCCATCGTTTTTGTCTCGTATATTCCACCTGAATTGGCATGAATATTTAATCCAATAAATGCAGATAAAAGAATAATTGTAGAAATCCCTAAAAGAGTTGCCGTCCATTTTTGGTTTTTAATAAACCCATAAGCAGCAAAAAAGTATATAATGCTACTAATGAAATTTGACCAAACAACAAATAAAACGTAGTTGCCTTCTTTAGCTCTGATACCAAACAAATCAAAGATAACAGAAGTACTAAGGAATAAGGTCAGTAACGCAAAAATAGCTAAAACTGCTGCTAGTATGTATGAAATGGTTTTTTTCATTTCGCTTTTATTAAAGTTAATACCGATTCAATCATATTTTCACCGTTTTGGATAATATCAAATTGAAAGTTTGCAACTCTCCATTTATACATTTGTAAGCGAAAAGTACCCATTACAATATGAATTAATTCTTCTGATGTAATAGCATTAGTGAAAATGTTTTGTTGTTGCCCTTCTGTAATAATAGGCATCAAATGTTTCATTTTTACAGCCATAATTTTCGAAATGGTTTCATTAATTCGTTGGCTTTCTTCCAACAAGCCATCAGAAAATACTGCTACTACAAAGTGGGGGTTTTTATTAAAAAATGAAAACTGATTTTTGAATAAAGCTGTGAATTTTTCTTCTGGTGATTGTTCATTTGAAATAGCATTGGTATAACGTTCATCCATACTATCAGCCAAGTATATGAGCAAAGCAATAATGATTTCTTCCTTACTTGTAAAGTGTCTATAAATAGCACTTTCAGAAAATTTCATTTCTTTAGCCAAGTTCTTAATAGTTAGTCCGCTTACACCAGAGGAAGTCAATATTCTTCCTGCTGCTTCAATAATTTCAAGTTGTCTATCGGAAATGGCTGTTGTCATTATAAAAAATTATAGTAAGTGAATATTCACTCTGCAAAGGTAATAAGTATTTCACTAATAAAACAAGAAAAAATTTTTACTGATTAAGAATGCTATATTTTATTACTTCGATTACGCAATTAATATGTAAAAAAAGGTAAATCATATTTACATTTGACTGCTATCAGATATTAAAATCTTTAATTTATACTTTTTACAACTTCTCCATAATGTACTCGGTGATTTTTTGCATTAAATGTATGCGATCCTTACCCATTACATTGTGCTTGTGCCCCGGATATACAAAATAGTCTAAATAAGTGTTGCCTGCATCTACTGCTGCTTTGCTATATAACAAACTGTGTTGCCACAATACTACATCGTCATCACAACCATGTATCATCAATAAATTGTCCTGCAAGTTGTTGATGTGATTGAGCAAGTTTGCATTTTTATACCCTTCAGGGTTTTCCGAAGGCGAATCCATGTAACGTTCGGTATACATAATTTCATACAAAGCCCAATCAATTACCGGTCCACCTGCAACGCCTACTTTAAATACTCCCGGACGCTTGGTCATTAAACTGGTTGTCATAAAACCACCGTAACTCCATCCATGAACCGCCATTCTATCCTTGTCTACATAACTTAAGTTTTTAAGATAATTGACCCCTGCCATTTGATCGTCTAACTCCACTGTACCCATGTTTCTGAAATTAGCACTTTCAAACTCATGGCCCCTGTTGGCAGAACCTCTGTTGTCCAATGTAAATACAATGTATCCCTTTTGTGCCATTAGTTGCATCCATAAGTTACCACCTGCCAACCAAGTATTGTTTACCATTTGTGCATGCGGACCGCCATAAACATACACTACAACAGGGTATTTTTTGTTGGGGTCAAACTGTGGAGGTTTGGTCATTCTACAGTATAATACATGACCATCATTGACAATCGGGAAAATAGTAGTTTCGCCCAATAAATAGTCAGCAATAGGATTCGGCGCTCTAAGAAGGGTTTCTTTTACATCGCCCTTGTGACTGATAATGCTTATTTTTCTTGGAACTGTAGTGCTTGAGAAATTATCGATAAAATACGTAAAATTTGAATTGAAAAAAGCAGTATGTGTACCTTGTTCTAATGACAATTGTTTTAAATCAGAAGTGTTAATATTCACTGAATAGACGTGTCTTTCAACTGGACTTTCTTTGGTACTTTCAAAAAACACGTGATTACCAGCTGGATCAACCCCAAATAAGTTCGTAACAATCCATTTTCCAGAGGTTAGTTGCTTAATTAGTCTTCCTTTAGTTGAATACAAATACAAATGATTGTAACCATCGCGTTCACTTTGCCATATAAATTTACTGTCATCATTTGGCAAAAAATACATGCCATGTTGAGGTTCTACATATTTGGCATCTCTTTCTTCGAATACTATTTTGTCTAACTCTCCATTTTCCGCAATGTATTGTTTCAGGAACATTTGATTTTGTCCACGGTTAACATGTGCCACATATACATTTTCTTCATTAGGACTCCAAGTAACATTGGTTAAATACTGGTCAGCAGGTTCGCCGGTTTGCAAGTAAGTTACCGTTTGTGTTTTAATATCGTAAACACCTATTGTAACATGGTGACTAGCGGCACCCGCCATTGGATATTTAATGTTGTTGACCTTAGCAGGAAAAGTAGAATTGTCATAAATTGGATATTCTGTTACCATGGTTTCATCCATTCTATAAAAAGCCAACTTATTGCCTTTGGGACTCCAAAACAAGCCTTTAGAAATACCAAACTCATTGCGATGAACGGTTTCGCCATACACTATACCTTTGCCACCATCTTGTGTTATTTGCTTTACCCCATCCTGTGAAGAAATAAAAATTTGACCATTTTCGGTATAGGCTACTTGGTTACGGTTGTTGTCATATTCCAAGTTTGCGCCTTTTTCTGAAACAGAAACCAATTCACTGAGTAACTTTTCTGTAAGATTAAAGGAATAAAATTTACTGCCATATTTAAACTTAAAGGTTTGGTTGTCTATCCACTCATGGACAGGGAAACCCTTAAAAACCATTTTAGCATCAAACGCTTTGGTATATTCATTAAACACAGACAAACTAAAACTGCTGTCTATGGTTGATTGGTCGATATTAACGATAAACAAACGTTGATTAGTCCCTGTTTTTACATAAGTATATTGATTGGTGTTTGGTATCCATTGCAACATTGGAATAGATTTTACCCTTAGAGATTGTTTAGATTGATTGTCAATCATCATAATGGCTTCATCCATTGTAAAAATTCTTTCGGATTGTGCCGAAAGAGTAAAAGAACATAAAAGAAGAAGGAAAACAGAAAATAGTTTGAAAAATTTCATGGATTTGAATTAAAATGAATGCAAAAATCAACAAAAAAATAGAAATATTCTCTCTTTTGAAGATAAATTTCGATAGAAAGTATAGCGTTACCTATTGAAAATCAAAAAAAAGTGAAAAAAATGTAGATTCTTTTTGAAAAGTTTTGGTAAAAAGGAAATCAAATTTTACTTTTGCAGTCCTTTTTAAACAATTGCCCGATCGTCTAATGGCAGGACTACTGTTTTTGGTGCAGTGTATGTTGGTTCGAATCCAGCTCGGGCAACCTTGATTAAAAAGCTTAAAACCAATACCACCGTGTCCATTATCAACAAAGTTAAAATTTTCAGTGGGTCTGCTTCGCATTCCCTCGCATTGAAAATAGCCGACCATTATGGATTGCCATTAGGTGATGTAACCATTAACAAATTTTCTGACGGCGAAATGCAACCTAGTTTCAATGAATCTGTAAGGGGTTGTGATATCTTTATCGTTCAGTCAACAAATCCTCCGGGAGATAATTTATTAGAATTATTATTGATGATAGATGCTGCTAAAAGAGCATCTGCCAATCACATTACCGTAGTAATTCCTTATTATGGTTATGCCCGTCAAGATAGAAAAGACAAACCACGTGTGTCTATTGGAAGTAAAATGATAGCTGATGTATTGAGCGCTGCTGGTGCTAACAGAGTTATTACTATGGATTTACACGCTCCACAAATTCAAGGTTTCTTTAATGTTCCGGTTGACCACTTAGATTCTTCAGTCATTTTTATTCCTTATATTAAATCTCTGAATTTAGAAAAATTGGTGATAGCTGCTCCCGATGTAGGCGCAAGTAATCGCAACAGAGAATATGCCAAAGTATTAGGAGTGCCGATGGTAATCTGTGACAAAGAAAGAAGAAAAGCAAACGAAATAGCAAGCATGACCATTATTGGTGATGTTAACGGAATGGATGTGGTATTAGTAGATGACTTAATAGACACTGCCGGAACCCTTTCCAAAGCGGCTAAATTGATAAAAGACAACGGTGCAAGAAGTGTAAGAGCGGTTTGTACTCACCCTGTGTTAAGTGGCAAAGCCTACGAAAACATAGAAAATAGCGTATTAGAAGAACTGATAGTGTGCGATACCATGCCGATGGTACAAACATCTCCTAAAATAAGAGTATTATCAGTAGCTCCTCTAATAAGCAAAGCCATCAGAAATATCCATGAACATGGTTCAATAAGTTCCTTGTTCAAACTTGATAATAGTTTCCAACACAATTTAATTTAATTTCAAAAGAAGAATGAAAACAGTAGCATTAACAGGCGAACTAAGAACCGAATTAGGTTCAAAAAGTTCAAACGGGTTGAGAAACGAAGGTAAAGTACCATGTGTTTTATACGGCGAAGGGAATTTAATCCACTTCTTCGTTTATTCACCTGATTTTAAAGCCCTCGTTTACACTCCTAACACGTACAAAGTACAATTAACTATCGAGGGTAAAAAGTACATGGCGATTTTGCAAGAAATGCAATTTCACCCAGTAAACGAAGCCATCATCCACGCTGACTTTTTAGCTGTAACAGAAACAAAACCTGTTACCGTTACTATCCCAGTTGTAGTAGAAGGTAACTCTCCAGGGGTAAGAGCCGGTGGTAAATTGATACAAAAAATTCAACGTATTAAAATCAAAGGTTTGATTAGTCATATCCCTGATTCAATACAAGTAAATATTGACCAACTTGATTTAGGTCAATCTACTAAAGTTAAAGATATTCAAATCCCTAACATTGAAATCTTAGACAACAAAGACAATGCAATCGTTTCTGTTAAAATGACAAGAAACGTTGTTAAAGCTGAAGAAGCTACAGGTAAAAAATAAGCTTTACCCAACCCTATTCAATAAAAAACCCCTTTTTTCAAAGGGGTTTTTTTTATGCCTTCTATCTGCTTTAATCCCAGATTAAGTATTAGGATTAATTATAAATTCCACAACCAAGCCAATGCTTCTGTAGCTTCGCCATTTCTTATCATTTTTTGTGCTTTGTGTAAGTCTACTTGACCATATTTCAACGAAGCTGCATTTTGTTCATCCAAACTTGGAATCGACTCAATATTACCTAGTATTCCCAAATCATTGCCATTAAACACATCATTTAGTCTTACATTCTCTGGCAAAATATCAACCCCAATTCCGCATGTAGTAAGTGGTTTTTGAAGTTCGAAAATGGCATCACCATTTGCCCTGCAATACCAATCGCCACCCATACGGGCTACCAAATCAATCTTAGTTTGGTCTATTTGTCCCGCTTCATTCATCATGTTCTCGTCAATATGAATTTTAACGACTTTGCAAATAATTAAATTACCTGCACCACCACTTTGACCTAACTCAATAACATTCTCAACCGTACATTCCAACTGAACCGGACTTTCTTTAACACGAAATGGTTTTACCAATTCAGATTCAAGCGGTGTAAAACCAGTTTTAATAAACTCATCTACCCCTTTTGGATAAGGCGAACTGGCCAAAGACATTTGTTGAACCATGTCATAAGTCACTACATTAATAACCACTTCTGCCACTTCTTTAACATTGTCGTGGGTGTGCTTGGTTTCTCCCGTTCTTCCACTGCGTGCAGGCGAAAAAACCAGAATAGGTGGATTAGCACTAAACACATTAAAAAAACTAAATGGAGCCAAATTACGGTTTCCCTGTTTATCAATAGTACTAGCGAAACAGATAGGTCGCGGACCTATACTTCCTAATAATAATTGATGTATTTTGGGAATTGGCAATTCAGAAGGTGTAAACGTAATCATGTCGCAAAGTTAAGGATTTTTAGTAGGAAAAAGGCCCTTCGAGAGCCTTAGGATGACATAGGTGGGAATTAACCACGGAGAACACAGAGAAAACACTGAGAGCGCAGAGAGAGGGATGAGAAGAGAACACAGAGATGCTCTTCGAGCGTGGGATGAGAAATAGAGGAAGCAATGAGGAGAAACTGAGAGAACACAGAAAGTGTATTAACATTTATTGTCACCCTGAGGCTCTCGAAGGGCGACAATAAACACCTAAACAATCTTAATGCACGGTTTGAAACCAATAACCATTAACCTTACGCTGCACGGCGTGAAACCCCCTAAACAATTTAAACCATTTAAACTTCCTCAACAAACAACTCAACAAACAAATAAACCATTTAAACCTCATCAACCATTTAAACCCATTAAACACCCTTTACTTCCCTTCGACTCCGCTCAGGGTAAACTAGCTCAGTATAAACTCCCTCACTTGACTAGGCTCAGCCTAGTGAGTGACAAACAAATAAACAATATTTATACCACTGCTATTCAGGTATTTACAAAAAAAATTTAATTTAAATTGTTTAATTTAATTCGCATATAATTCAACTTTTCAAATAACAATTTATGAACATTAAAAAATTAAATTTTAAAACACTAGCTTGGGCTATAGTTCGAGCTTTATTGATTGGGTTTTCAGCTTGTGGTGACGATGACACCCCACCACCAACTACTACTACACCCAACAAAACCCTAAACAAAAAAACTTTGACCAATAATAAAGAATGGTACAATCAAGGTGGAACTATTGGTCATTCTTTTAAAACTGGAGGTCAATATGGAGGTAGTGGACAATGGCGTTGGGTTAATAATTCAGATACCATGGAAATTAAAATGACTGCTAGCGGAAATTTCGCAAAATGGAAGTTCAATTGGAATACCGACACAGAAATGGAGTGCGAATGGATAGGTAACGGTCCAGCTGAATTGTTTAAATCAACTGAATGGTAATACTATAAACTCGATACATCTAAAAGCGTTCTTCGGAGCGCTTTTTTTATGAAGAAATTTAAGATTAATAATACCTCCAGAGGAGGTAAATAATAATAGCCTCGGGTTTTAACCCGAGGTTATGAGTAAACACACACAATCCTTTTTGGCGACTTTTTTGCCTTTTCCCTTGCAAAAAAGGTGACAAAAAGAACTCTTTGGAGCGCTTTTAATGGAATCTCTAACCACGGAGAACTTATAAGGAGAAATTAACCACTTCCGAGTCATTCGGGAGAGCGCAGAGAGAGGGGAAAAAGAGAACGCAGAGATGCTCTTCGAGCATAGGAATAGCTACTGTGGGCGTAGTGTGATGAAATCCTCCAAAGACGGACAAGCAAACTGTATGAGAACATCTAAACGCATAAACATCTAAACAAATAAACAATTTAAACCATTTAAACTTCCTCAACAAACAACTCAACAAACAAATAAACCATTTAAACCTCATCAACCATTTAAACCCATTAAACACCTAAACAACTAAACAATCACGCTGAACGGATTGTAAAAAATCCCCCCCTGCTGTCATGTCGACGAAGGAGACATCGTATCCAGACAGTTTTAACTTTTCAATTATTGTTTTTCGCTTTTTATGACTAAATTTACATTCAAGTCAATTTATTCCTACTTTTTTATGGGAAAAAAGTAGGGCAAAAAGCCCACCACGAATGAAAAACACAAATTTGCCTTAACTCACACACCAGCCCCCCAAAGCTGTCAAATTTATGTTTCGCGCCATTCGTGGACGCCTCCGCACAGTTTACATTTTTAAAAAAAGGGACAAGTAAACTGTATGACAACATGTAAACGCATAAACACCATTCGGTACAGCCGCCAAAGGCGTCCATCCTCCATAGGCGGACACGCTACTGGGTGACACATATAAACATCTAAACAAATAAACTATTTAAACCTCATCAACCATTTAAACCCATTAAACACTCTTTACTTCCCTTCGATAAACTCAGGGTAAACTAGCTCATTATAAACTCCCTCACTTGACTAGGCTCAGCCTAGTGAGTGACAAACACCTAAACAAATAAACACCCAAACAAATAAACACCTAAACAATTAACCATTATTTAACTATTTTTGTACCCATATAAATGGCAAAAGTCGTTGTTGGTTTAAGTGGTGGCGTGGATTCTTCAGTTGCAGCCTATTTGTTGAAAAAACAAGGGCATGAAGTGATTGGTGTGTTTATGAAAAACTGGCACGATACCTCCGTTACCATTAGTGATGAATGCCCTTGGATAGACGATAGTAACGACGCCATGTTGGTTGCCGAAAGTTTGGATATTCCCTTTCAAACACTTGATTTGAGTGATGAATATAGAAAACGTATTGTAGATTACATGTTTGCTGAGTACAAAGCTGGCAGAACCCCCAATCCTGATGTACTATGTAACCGTGAAATAAAATTTGATGTTTTTTTGAAAGCTGCTTTGCAATTGGGTGCCGATTATGTTGCCACAGGTCACTATTGCAGAAAAGGAACCCTACAAACCGATAATGGCCCCGTATACCAATTACTAGCCGGAGTTGATGGGAACAAAGACCAAAGTTATTTTCTGTGTCAGGTAACGCAAGAACAACTTGCCAAAGCTCTGTTTCCTATAGGGGAACTTACCAAACCAGAAGTTAGAGAATTGGCAACTCAAATAAACCTAACCACTGCCAATAAAAAGGATTCACAGGGACTTTGTTTTATTGGAAAAGTGAAATTGCCTGTTTTTTTACAACAAAAACTCCTTCCCAAAAAAGGAAATATCGTAGAAATAGACGCTCATTCTCCTCTTTATAACTCGTCAGAAAATATTGAAACCAAGCAACCCAACTTGGATGAAATAACCCAAGCTTATCATTACCAAATTACGGATGGTAAAACGATTGGCGAACATTCGGGTGCGCATTATTTTACCATAGGTCAAAGAAAAGGTTTGAATGTAGGTGGTAAATCAGAAGGTTTGTTTGTAATAGCAACCGATGTTACAACCAATACTGTGTATGTTGGAATGGGTGATAGTCATCCTGGATTACTCAGAAACGGAATATTCATGCCCCATTCTGATGTGCATTGGATTAGACCCGATTTAATGCCTACACTTAACAGCAGTTGTGAATTGATGGTCAGAATTAGATACCGTCAACCGTTAATAAAAGCGATATTACATTACAAAGAAAATGGATGGTATCTCGTGTTTAATACCCCTATTAAAGCCGTTGCTCCTGGACAGTTTGCCGCTTGGTATCTAAACGATGAACTGATAGGCAGTGGCGTCATTGCTTAATAATCTTTTTTATCATTACCTCGCAATACCAAATGGAAAAATGGTCAAATTATTTTTCATTAATTTCTTATACTTTTTCTCCAATTCTTTTTTGTTTCTAGTGATACCTAATAAGTAAAGATAAGCATAAATGCGGTATAAATTTGGACCTTCGGGAGGAGTACGTTTTAAATCTTGTTCTACTTTTTCAATCAACTGATGAATGTGAGCTTTCAAAAAACCATCTTCATATTCCACTTCACCTTGCATAAAAAGGTCGTAAGCTTCTTTCATTTCTAATGTATTTTTAATCCAAAGTATCTGAGGCCATTGCTTACGGAATTCAGTCATTTCTTCTAAACTACCGCCCCATTTAGGCAATACCATTTCACTGTAATGGAGGTATGCGTATAGGTTGTCTTTGTGTTTTTTTAACACGTTTTTAAAACTTTCCTTTGCCAATTCGGGTTCATTAAGTCCGTTATAAACTGCTATTAATCTGGCTTGAGCTTCGGTATAAAAAAGACCATCTACTTGCTGAAGTGCAGTAAATGCTTTGTTCAAATTAATTATAAAAAGTTCCTTTTGTTTATGGCTCAAATCATGTGCTGACTTAGTACCCCTTTTGTTCCAAGCTGTAAAATAATAATACACACCCAAACACAAATAAGCAGCGGCTTTTTTTTCGGAACGGGTCACCCATTTCAACAACTGATGTTCGGAGCTAGCATAAGCAATACAATCAATAGTATGATTCAGTTGGTCTGTTTTTAAAGCTTCCAATTGACCTTCCACACTCAAAAAATTACTTTTATCTAGTTGTTTTAATAAATTGATAGTGTCTTTGTTTCCAAAGGTATAATCGGTTTTAAAGGCTTTAAAAAATTTGTTCCAAAACCTCATTATAAAATAGCCTTTTAGAGCTAATACGACGATTAAAATTGCGACCCACATTGTTGTAAAAAATTGGTCAAATTTATAGCTTTTGCTCTAATAAATTATTAGCTTTTAAATATTGAGAAATTAAATACATTTGCTTTAATAATTTTATGTTATGGCATTGAGCAGATTTTGGTTGGCAATTTTTATTTTTTCTATTCTATTTATTTTCCTTGATTTGATAATGGACAAGCACTATTCGCTCGACCACATGATTAATGGAAAAAAAGACGACAAAATTTTAATTGCTGAAAAATATCCCTCAGAAATTTCAAGATTAATTTGGGACAGTCTCCAAAAAAATGAAGACAAAATCTTTATTTCCAAAAATCTAAAAACACAAATTGACACCATTTACGAAGCCAATTTAAAAACGGTTAAGGTGTATTACGGCACTCAAAAATCAGATGGATTGCTACCGACCTGCAAAAGCAGTATTTTCGATATTATTTTGCCATTAATGGCTTATCTCGCCTTTTTTTGTGGTATTTTACAGTTGTTGATTGATTCGGGTGCTACAGAAAAATTGGCCAAATTCAGCAGCCCATTGTTTGTTAAAATTTTCCCTAGTTTGCCTCAAAACCATGAGTCTATTTCCTACATGACACTCAACTTTGCTGCCAATTTTTTAGGTCTCGACTCAGCAGCTACTCCTTTTGGTCTCAAAGCCATGCAGAGTTTGCAGGAAATAAATCCTGATAAAGACAAGGCAAGTGATGCTCAAATCATGTTCATGTGTTTGCATGCCGCCGGACTAACCCTTATTCCAACCTCTATTATTGGCTATAGAGCGGCTCAAAATGCTGCTAATCCTGCGGATGTAATGTTACCATGCATTATCACTTCATTTATTGGCACTTTAGCTGCATTGATTATTGTTGGAATCAAACAAAAAATTAACTTCAAAAGCCGTTTATTGTTGTTGAGTATTTTCGGGGTAATAGGCGGAATCATTGGTTTGTTGCTCTACATCAATCAAATGGGCTTGATTGCAAAAAATCATTTTACAGGAAATTTGTCAACGATAATTCTCTTATTAATCATATTGATAACATTATTATACGCCTTTAGCAAAGAGAAATTGTTTACCCTAAAAAACACAAGTGTCTTTAATTCGTTTGTGACCGGCGCAAACAGTGGTGTACAAACTGGTGTCACTATTTTCCCTTATGTATTGGGAATGTTGGCGGCCATTTCAATTTTCAGAAACAGCGGATTATTCGAAATTATTTCCAATGGTATTTCACATTTATTTATGTATTTTGGGGTTGGCAAACACATCACAGATTCGTTACCAGTTGCTTTGTTGAGACCCTTTAGTTCAGGTGGATCAAGAGGCTTTATGATAGATGCCATGAAAAGTTTTGGTGCCGATTCATTTACAGGTCGTTTAAGTTGTATTTTTCAGTGCAGTGCCGAAACTACTTTTTACGTTATAGCAGTGTATTTTGGAGCTATTAAAATCAAAAACACACGCTACACATTAGGAATAATGCTATTGGTTGACCTTATTTGTGTAGTTGCGGCTATAGGAGTAGCTAGTTTGTTTTTTTGATAAAATAATTATGTAACTAATACTAATTATTTAACAATAGTTACATGGGTTTTTAGGTTCAATTTTGAAACTTAATTATCCATCAAATGAAAAAAATAAAATTACTCTCTTTAAAAGCTATCATTTTGATTGCTACTACACCAATTCCGGTAAGTGCCACAAAACCTGTTAATCCCAAAGAAACTTCATCTAATTCGGCTTCAAGAACCGATGATTCTGCTAGTTTGTACAACCGTTTATACGAAATTAACGATTTAGATAAATCTGATTTAAGTCGTGCAGACAAAAGAGTTTTAAGAAAAGAGGTAAAATCAATTGAGAAAAAGATTCAAAGAATTAGCTCAGGTGGAGGCGTCTATATTTCTGCAGGTGCCGTAATTATTATTTTGATTTTATTAATCATACTGTTGTAGAAACCGCTGCTAGTTAAAACGAAGAATTAAGTTCCGAAATTTCGGAAGCAAAATTGGTTTTGGGATTTCATTCTGACTTCTTCGTTCTACATTCTACATTTAAACGAGAAATGAAGAGTTAAGTTCCAAGTTTTCGGAAGCAAAATTGGTTTTTGGATTTCATTCTCACTTCTTCGTTCTAAATTCTACATTTAAACGAGAAATGAAGAGTTAAGTTCCAAGTTTTCAGAAGATGAATTGGTTTTTAGATTTCATTCTGACTTCTTCGTTCTACATTCTACATTTAAACGAGAAATGAAGAGTTAAGTTCCAAGTTTTCAGAAGATGAATTGGTTTTTGGATTTCATTCTCACTTCTTCGTTCTAAATTCTACATTCTTCGTTCTACTTCTTTTTGATAACAAACGTCTATAAATGTGCTTATACTAAACAATGAAAATATTCGTTGTAAATGTATGAAACGCATATGTTTGTTAATCTTAGTGATTGGTTTTCATCCTATTTTATTTTCGCAAGATAAAAGTGAAATAAAGCTAAAAGATTTGAAAAATATTGAAGAAATATATTTTCACAATAACACGCAAAATTTCAAAAAAATAGTAAAACGATGGAGGCAACATTCTGACATTTACAAAGTTACTATTGATTCCAAAGTTGATTCAGTTTTTTTGATGGACATCCTTACGGCGGTTTCTGCCAATAAAAACATTGAAGAATTAACGGTTTCTCTGAACAATGGCCAATCTAACATTCTGTCAATGTTTGACTTAAGTCATATCAAAAAACTTAGAATCAGTCATTCAAAAAATATTAACCAATCGGTATTCGCACAAAACAAGACATTACTAAATCAGCTACAGGCCTTTTCATGGGTTAACAATCAGCAACCCTTAAGCTCAACCATTTTTCAAGAATTAAAGCAACTGAAAAACATTGAATTAATTGATACTCAAATCAACTTTATAAACAATTCTTTAACTCAGAACTTAAGTAAATTAGCATTTTTAAATACTGTTTCAGTATCCTATATTAATGAAGGAAATTTATCAGATATAAGTCAACTAAAATCATTACAAAGTATTACGCTTGTCAACATAGAACGCTACAAATCGAATGTCAATTTTTTTGAATTACAAAATGAATTTGAAACCAATAATCACGCTTTAATTGACCATAAAACAAGCTTTAAAATACTGTATGCAAACAATGACGAAACTTGCAGTGAAAACGAAAAAAACAAAGTCATCAATCAGTTTGGCTTTTCTGACTTTGTTCAACAATCAAAGGTTATTGAAAATCAAAGGATAGAGAGCAAGAATACCGTCAAAAACAGGGAGTCTAACTCCCCCACTTCTGTGCCTTACAAGGATGCTTTCAAAAGACCTATTGAATCGCTCAAAATCGACCCTCAGTCTTTATCTATCAATGGGTTCAAAGACACTATTTTGAAGTTTGAGAATGGAACAACTATTTCAATACCGAACCAATGTTTTGTGAATTCAAAAGGCGAATCTGTAGAAAATGGTATTACCTTGGTGTATCGCGAAATGAACAATCCCATTAGTATTTTCGCCAGTGGCATTCCCATGACCACAACGATAGATGGTAAAAAAGAAACCCTAACAAGTGGAGGAATGTTTGAAATAAGGGCTTTTAGTGGGCAAGAAGAATTGCAAGTAAAAGAAGGTAAAAAAATAGAAATAGAATTGGCCTCTATTGATGATAACAAACCTTACAATTTTTACGAATTTGATACCAATGACAACGAATGGAAAGATTTAAAGAAAGACATAATTCCAACACCATTGGATACACAAATTGTGGAATGGAATAGAAGCGCAAACATCCAACTTGTAAATTCCGTATACACCTATGTTAGTCCCAATCTATTTGATACCAGTAGTTTTGAAAGTAGATTTAATGATTTGGACTATTTCTATTTGTGTGACAAAGAATTTGTAAAAAAAAGAGTTTCCTACCAAAATGGCCTATACAAGGATAATAAAAAAATTAAAAACCATGGCATTTACAACACCGCTTTTGTACGCAAGAAAAATTTAGTCAAATTTGTATCTATTCCAAGAGAAAAAAGAGATTCATTTACCGCGTTGAGAATGCAATTTAACACGCCACTAATGCAACTTTATTTTCCTGAATTAATTCATTTTAACAACATCACTTTTTACAACAATGAATTCAGTAAATACAGAAAATTCAAAGAACATTATTTCAAAAATAAAATGTATTCCGACCTTAAAATTGAGTACACAAAAGGCGATGATTTCTGCGTTGTATTGCTCAAGGAAAAAAGAGAAATAGTAAGACTAATCTTGTATTTTTATGATGAAGATGTCGTTAAGGAAAGTAAGAAAAATATTTACAAAAAGAATTTTTACCGTGCTTATTCCAAATACAATAAAAAGCGAAACGAAAGGGCATACAGTTTTAACAGCCGATTAAAATTCGATTATTCCATGAGTATAAGAGGATCTAGCAAAACAAGATTAGATACCTTAAACGATAGCGTTGTTAACAAAACTGTAATGTGGTTAAAACCAGTAAATGCTAAGCGTAGAATCGAATTAATAAAAACAGGACTGTATAATGTGGATGTTAAATATGAGTATGTACAGTCAAAAGTCTATGAATTAACTTTATACGACAATGACAACAATCCGTTGGTTTTTGAAACTATTTATGTGTTTGATGAAAATGCCAATACGTATTTTAAATTTGACAATCAAAAAGTGGTTTTACAACCTGAATCATTGATGGGAATTATTGCTACAACAGTAAGTGGTGCTATTTATTACATCAACAAAAATGACATCCCAAGCATTGACTTTAATGCAGACAAAGTTCCTGTAAAGATGAACAAAAATAACACCCTCATTAATTCACTTGAAAAAGCCATAAAATTGTTTATTTCCAAAAAACTGGATTAAAAAACTTCAGTTTATCGACTCTTTTTCCCATTTATTTTTCTGGTAATTGGGTTGTATGTATACCCCAATAAAAAACGCTTTGTGTAAGTATAAGCTTACTTTAAATTCAAGCATAATTCAGTGTGCACCGTTGCCCCCACCAAAAACCCATTAAACTTTTTTAGGAGAATTAAACAGAATGAATTTAATTTGTTGAACTGAAACTGGAATGATATACATAAAATATAATTATTATGTGCTTAAAATTTATGTGGGTCTTAATAGAATCATAATTATATTTATGATAAATAAAATAAAAGTTGAATCAGCCCTAATTAATGCCAATAGTTAGAAAATCTGAAGAAATAAATATTGATTTTGTTCTTAAGGAAGCATCTGAAAAAATTTATGTAGATTATATACCAAAAGTTGTCTACAGCAAAAAATTTGCAACAATAAAAATTTCTAGAGATAAATCATCAATTAAATTAATTGACAAAAATCAATTTGATTTATTATCTGTAATTAATGGAAATATTATAGAATATAACAAAATAGAATATTTTGAGATTTCTGGCACATACTCAAAAAATGAAAGAAATGGCAATATGACTTATCTTTTTGAGTTACTAATTAATGAGTTTGGATTCATTATTTTATCAGATAAACAGCATTCGACCCCAGGTTCGAAAGAATTTTGGAAATCTCATATAAAAAAAAGAAAATTTGAAATCTTTAGAATTAATATTAAAACAAACTACAAGAGAAAAGCTTATCGATATAAAGATCATCAAATTTGGGAAGATTATACACACCCTCCATTTAATTTTCTATTACAAGATATAGATTTTAATAACTCAAGTTTTCAAGAAGAACTAGAAATTCAAGATACTACTTTATTTGAAATTGAAGAGTTGGACATTATAACAATTAAAGAAATAGAAAAAGAATTTGGTGCTAGAATTGATTATAAAAAAGATGAGCAAAACATGGAAGACATCAGATTAATAGCTCAAAAGTACAATAAATAAAAAAATAATAATTTATACAAAATTCGCTAAGCCTGAATAATTAACACTTTTAAACGAAATAATAATATTTTAATAACAAGGATTCATCCAAAGTATACTCTCCTTAGTAATTATTACGTAGTTCTTATGTAAACTTTATGTAGATTTTTTTAAAACTTTACTATTTAATTCTAGAATATCACTTTATTATTCCTTAATTATGTTTATTTTTACCTCCATTTTAATAAAAATATTGTGAATAAAAGACAATGTTTTTCACATAATGACTTAAGGAATATTTAATATTAACAAAAACAATGAAAAAGAAAATTTCAATATTTACGCTTTTACTATTGACAATTGTAGCATTTGGACAATCGAACAATTATGATAGAGGATTTGAAAATGGATATAAAGAAGGATATTGCTATAATAAACCTGGTTGTATATCACCAGTTCCACCATTATCGCCTATTCCTTTAATTGGAGAAAGTTATGATAGTTATAAAGATGGATATAATCGTGGATTCAAAAGAGGATTGGAAGATCAAGAATCAAATAAAACTAAATCGGATAGTAAAGTAAACAATGATTATAAAAGAAGGCCTTTTCCTCAAAGTGAATATATTGAACCTGATTGGGATTTTTTAATTAAAGCTGGAGCTACAATGCAAGCCCGTTATGATCAGAATAAAGATTATAGAGATAAATTAATTGATTGGATTTTCGCTCTAAAAAAAGAGAATTATGATAATGAGTTTTTGTCTGCAATGGACAGATATTATAAAGAACTACGTAATATGGACGGGCAGAATTTTATAATACTAGGAGACAAGTTAGATTTCATCAAACAGAATATAAAAGAAGAAATTGATAAATTTAATACTAGAGCAAAAGAAGCTCCAAAAAAATTGTGGGATAGTGGAAATGAAAATATGAAAAACATGAATTATACTCAGGCAATAATAGACTTCACCAATTTGATTCGATTAAGTCCAGACTTTGATTACGTTTATCGCAATAGAGGAATGTCATATCAGTATTTAGGAAAATATTCCCAAGCTCTAACAGATTTAAATAAATATATAGAAATGAAAAATGATGACCCTCTTGCTTATAGTTCTCGTGGCTGGATAAAAAATAATTTAAATGATAACATGGGTGCCTTGGCTGACTTTAATAAACAAATAGAACTTGAGCCAAACTCTGCTTATGCATATTACAATAGAGGTTTTATCAAATCAGAACTTCATGATGAATATGGTGCCATTAAAGACTATACTAAAGCCATAGAGTTAAAACCTGATTTTTCAACAGCTTGGAACAATAGAGGATGGTCGAAATATGTTTTAAAACAATATTATGAGGCTCTAAAAGACTTTAACAAAGCAATTGAAGTTGACCCTTCAGATTGGGCTGCATATGACTCTCGACAGGAAGTAAAATTTATGTTAAATGATTTTAAAGGATGTATTGAGGACTGCAACAAAGCTATTTCATTAAACCCTAAAGTTGAAAACTCATACTTTTATAGAGGTCGAGCTTATTATAAACTTGGAAACAAAACTAAAGCATGCGAAGACTGGAGTTTGGCTGGTGAACTTGGTAAAAGTGAGGCTTACGATTTCATAAAAAAATATTGTAATTAATATAATAATTAAAAAATAGTATTGGAAATACTATCAGTTTAAAAATTCATAAATATGTTGTTAATCGTGGTATTATGATTGTTACCATACATCATAAAACCGTTAAACCAATTTTGATTTGCAATCCTAAATACCCAAATCCACGGTTGAAACCGGGCTAATTTAGTCCCCATTTCCAATCTTCTCTTTTTTCTCTTATTTTTGACCTTTTAAAATGTTGTCAAAAATGAAATTTACCCCCTTATTGCTCCTCCTTCTTCTTAGCTTTTCTGCCTATGCTCAGAAAAACAAAGCAACTACTCCTGCTACTGAAGCAAATAATAACGCTATGCAATCTGTTATTAGCGGTTTTTCGTTTCGCGAAATTGGACCTGCAGTAACCTCAGGTAGAATCAGTGACATAGCCGTTAATCCCAATAATTATTCGGAATGGTATATAGCCGCTGCTTGTGGTGGTGTTTGGAAAACAGAAAATGCAGGAACAACCTTTAAACCCATTTTTGATGGACAAACAAGCTTTTCTATTGGTTGTATAGCCATTGACCCCAATAATACTCACACTGTTTGGGTTGGAAGCGGAGAAAACAATAACCAAAGAAGTGTGGCTTATGGCGATGGTATTTACAAATCGGATGACAATGGCAAATCATGGAAAAACATGGGCTTGAAAAACAGTGAACACATTGGTATGATTGCTATTCATCCCAAATCCTCAAATACTATTTTTGTAGCTGCTTACGGACCACTTTGGAGTGCAGGTGGCGAACGCGGTATTTACAAATCAACGGATGGTGGCGCAACTTGGAAAAACTGCTTGTTTGTGAGCGAAAATACAGGGTTTAACGAAGTTCATTTTGACCCAAAAAATCCAGAAATATTATATGCCACTGCCCATCAAAGACGCAGACACGAATGGACTTACATCAGCGGTGGTCCTGAATCTGCCTTGTACAAAAGTACCGATGGTGGTAACACTTGGCAGAAACTTGAAAATGGCTTGCCAAAAGGCGATGTTGGACGTATTGCTTTGGCAATTTCACCCGTTAATCCCGACTATGTGTATGCCATGGTAGAAGCCAATGAAGACCAAGGGGGTGTATATCTGTCAACCAATAAAGGGGCAAGTTTCGAAAAACAATCTTCGTTTCATACTGCCGGTAATTACTACATGGAAATAATTCCAGACCCCGTAAATATTCACAAACTATACGCCATGGACACTTGGGGAATGCTTAGTGTAGATGGTGGTAAAACATGGCAAGCAATGGGCGAAAAAAACAAACACGTAGACAACCACGCCCTTTGGATAAATCCACACAATACCAAACATAAAATTATGGGTTGCGATGGTGGTTTATACCAAACTTGGGACGATTGTAAATCGTGGCAGTACGCTAGCAATTTGCCTATTACTCAGTTTTACAGAGTAAGCGTTGACAATGCTCTTCCATTTTACAATATTTATGGTGGCACACAAGATAACAATACCCTAGGCGGACCTTCCAGAACCATTAGCGCAAGTGGTATTCATAACATGGATTGGTTTGTAACGGTGGGAGGCGATGGTTTTAAATCAGTGATTGACCCCAAAGATCCCAATACAGTGTATTCTCAATGGCAATACGGTGGATTAGTAAGATACAACCGAAAAACAGGAGAATCCTTGGACATAAAACCTCAAGAAAAACCGGGAGAACCTGCCTACAGATACAATTGGGATGCGCCTTTACATTTAAGCTACCACCACCATCAAACTTTGTATTTTGCGGCTCAAAAACTTTTTAAAAGCAATGACCGCGGTAATACTTGGCAGGTGATAAGCCCTGATTTAAGCAGAGGAATAGACAGAAATAAATTGCCCGTAATGGGAAAAGTGTGGAGTATGGATGCCGTTGCCAAAAACCAATCTACCAGTATTTATGGCAATATTACTGCCTTTTCAGAGTCACCACTCGATTCAAACTTATTGTATGTTGGAACCGATGATGGCTTAATCCAAGTAAGTGAAGATGGAGGAAAAAATTGGACTAAATATTCTAAATTTAATGGTGTACCGGACCAAGTATTAGTTCAAAATATATACGCCTCTAAACACCAAAAGAATGTAGTATTTGCGGTGTTTAACAACCATAGAAATGGCGATTTTAAACCTTATTTATTAAAATCAAATGACAATGGAAAAACATGGCAATCGATACAAAGTAGCTTACCCGAAAGAGGCTCGGTTCAGTGTATGGCTGAGGACCATAAAAATCCTAATTTATTGTTTGCTGGAACTGAATTTGGCATTTATTGCAGCACAAATGGTGGCAATAATTGGAATAAACTTGGCAATAATTTACCTCCTATAATGGTCAAAGAAATTGCCATTCAAGAGCGAGAAAACGACCTAGTATTAGGCACATTTGGAAGAGGTTTTTGGGTGTTGGATGATTACAGTCCTTTGCAAAAGTTAGCAGCCTTAGAAAATGATTTAAAGCAACAAAAGATTACAATTTTTGATATCAAAGATGGATTGGTATTTATTCCTTCTACCCCATTGGGTCACAAGGGAAAATCATTTCAAGGGGAAAGTTTTTACAACGCCCCAAATCCTGCCATAGGAACTGCAATTTCATACTACTTAAAAGACGATTACAAAACTATTAAAGAGTTGAGAAAAGAAAGAGAAAAAAACAATGTCAACCAATATTATCCAAGCAAAGACAGCATAAGATTAGAAGACATGGAAGCCGCACCATACGTATTGGTGACTATTACAGATGCCCAAGGTAATTTTGTAAAAAGCATGAAACAAGGCGCCAAAAAAGGCTTTTACAGACTGGTGTGGGATGGCAGATACCAATCCAACAGTCCTGTTTCTTTTCACAAACCAAATCCCGACAATCCTTATGAAGGTGAAGACAACGGACCGCTGGCTATTCCGGGGACCTATTATGTTAGTTTCAAACTGTTTTATAACAACACATTTACAGAGCTAAGTACTGCAAAACCTTTTGTTATAAAATCTTTATTTGATAATTCTTTACAGAAAAACAGTGCGTTTAACGCAGAATTAGCTGCCGTAAGACACTTAATTCAAGGTTTGAATGGTTACATAGGCGAAGTTCGAAATAAAATCAACTACGTGAAAGAATTAAACCGAGTTAGACCTGATGTATTGCCAAGCAAAATTAATGAGATTGAAAAATTGATGGATCAACTTCAATTGGAATTATATGGCAACAGCAGTTTATCTCGCAGAGAATTTGAAACCCTTTCAGGGTTAGTAGGTTCTGTGGAAGGTATTGTATGGAACTTGTGGGCCACAACAGAAGAAAGCACCACAACTTATAAAGAAAAATTAGCCGAGGTAAAAGGCAAATTAGACCTTTTGTATCCTAAAGCAGTTCAGCTTAAAACATTAGTTGACAATTTGGATGAAACCTTAGAAAAGCTAAAATTACCTTATACGCCAGGGCGTTTTCCGTTAAAGAATTAAACACTTATTGAGTTAATATCTTCTTTTGGGACCGCTTGATTTGGCATTACCAGATTTATTGCCACTTCTTGCTGAGTTTCCTCCTGCATTTGGTCTTTGTGTTCTTGCTGGACGGCTTGGTTTAGCTGGTCGCTTAGTAAATCCTTCGAATATTTCGTGGTAAGGGTGGTTTTCTTGAACGGGTATGTTTTTACCAATCAGTTTTTGAATACTTCTTAAATCGCTGGTTTCTTCGGCTTCGCAAAAAGAGAAAGAAATACCACTGTGACCTGCTCTTCCTGTTCTACCTATACGGTGGACATAAGTTTCGGGTACTTCGGGTAACTCATAATTAATAACGTGGGTTAATTCATCCACATCAATTCCTCTGGCTGCAATATCAGTCGCTACTAATATTCTCGTTGTTCTGTTCTTGAAATTAGTCAATGCATTTTGTCTAGCATTTTGGGTTTTATTTCCGTGAATGGCTTGCGCTGTAATTCCCAATTTAACTAAGTGTTTCACTAGTTTGTCTGCACCATGTTTAGTTCGAGTAAACACCAAGGCAGTCTCTATTGATTTATCAGCCAAAATATGAACCAATAAATCCTTTTTATTTTCTTTAGAAACGTAAAACAAGGACTGTTGAATGGTATCCGCGGTGGATGAAACGGGTGCTACTTCCACTTTCATAGGATTGCGTAAAATACTGTTTGCCAAAGCTTGTATTTCATTGGGCATGGTTGCCGAAAAAAACAAAGTTTGTCTTTTACTTGGGATTTTAGAAATAATGCGTTTTACGTCGTGAACAAAACCCATGTCTAACATTCTATCGGCTTCGTCAAGAACAAAAATTTCCAACTGATTAAGCTGTAAATATCCTTGATTCATCAAGTCAATCAGTCTGCCTGGAGTAGCTACTAGGATGTCTATACCACGATGGATAGCATCCACTTGGGGGTTTTGGTTTACGCCTCCAAAGATGACAAAATGTTTAAGGTGTAAGTTTTTGCCATACACTTTAAAACTGTCTTGAATTTGAATGGCTAATTCTCTGGTAGGCGTTAAAATAAGGGCTCTAATAGGGCGTTTGCCTGTGTTAGTAGCATTATTTTGACTTAGTAGTTGTAGCATTGGAATAGCAAAAGCTGCTGTTTTTCCTGTGCCTGTTTGGGCGCATCCTAATAAGTCTTTTCCTTTTAAAACATGAGGAATAGCTTGTTGTTGAATGGGTGTTGGTTTGGTGTAACCCTCGTCTGTAAGGGCGTTTAAAATGGGCTTAATAATGCCTAAATCTGTAAATTGCAAAATGTATAAATGTTTTTAATAAAAATAAGGGCGGAAATAAAGTATTAAACTTTATCATTGAAAACTAGAAAATAAAAATACATTGATTGCAAATGAACTTTCTGAAAACTGGCTTAGAATGCCGCAAATAAATAAACTGCTGCAAAGGTAAGTGTTTTTAACCCAAATTAAGTATTAGAACTTCGTTATGAAAGTTAAATATCAAAAAATCAGCTTATTGGTTTTTGAAAAGCATAGCCAAAGCTATGGTTAAGAAAAATAATAATTAGCTGATTTGAAGAGATTTAGCTTGTAATAGATTTTCTAATGCTTATTTTGGGTTTAACAAGGTTTTGTGATTATTCTGTTTTCGTTAATTAATATAGTTATTGTTACCACATAAAAAAACCTGCACTAGTGCAGGTTCTTAATGATTTTTTAAAAAGTTTACAATGCTATTACTCGCAGTGTTTTTTTACAAAATTGTCCCACTCTTCGTCGGGTACATATTGTAGTTTTGGTGATTTCCAATTGCCACTGAACAATGATTTTTTCATTTCACTGCCTTTACCTATCCAAGCATAACGCTTACCATCCTTAAGCACGTAACATAAAAATAAGTGTGACTTATAATTGTTTTTTTCGCTTTTAGCTATGTTCGGTTCTAAAATAGAATGTTTGCCTTTGTTTTCAATAAATTGTGCATTAGCAGCGGAGTTATTGCCTTTGTCGCCAAATACAACTGTTGCATTATTGAACTTCTTAACTTTAATTTTTAATTTTTTGCTATCACTTACCACCTCTTCCTCTTCACCCTCTTCCTCTGTTTTAGCTTTTCCTTTGTTTTTAGACAATGGTGTAAGTTCAACCAAGGTATAAAATCCTGTAAATGGCACTTCGAAGGTTAAATAATCGCAATTGATTAAACCCTTACAAGAGTCAGAAAAGATTGCTTTTTTGTTCCAAACCAAATAATTGTCTTGTCTGGTTTCTGCATTAATGATGGCGTACTTTTTATCTTTTTGGAACTTAATTTGATTTTTAGGAATCATTAATAAAACACTGTTTTTCTTAATCATTACTTGGTCAATATCAGCCGCTTGTTGAGGTAAATTGATGTCTATAAAGCGCAATACTTCTCTTGTATATTTGGTAATTTGTGGCACATCTCCAACTCCTGGATAAAGGAATGAATTACAGAAATTTAAATACTCCTCAGGCTTTAATAAATCCAAAACTTCAACCTGTGCTTTTGTAGGGTCAATTTTCTTAAAACAACCATCGTTTAATAAAAACCCTCCTTTAGAAGCACCCAATTTCAATAACTCGTTATTAGCTTCAGGAGACAATAATCCACCGAATGCGTCGGCAGCACAATAGCAATTGGGCTCTTTCATACCTGCACACATTATAGTGTTACAGTCTGTCAATTGGAACGATTGTAATAAACAAGGTTCGCCATCTTGACCCGCTTTTGAACCGATATAGCTTACCTTATCCTGACTTGCTTTAAAACTCATTGTTTTAGTTTTGTCTAAAACAGATTTGTAAACCACATAATTGTTCAATTGATTGATAATTGGCATTTCAATGGTTATTGGCTTGATGTTTTTTACTGGTTTACTTTTATACATTGCTACAAGCTTAACCAATCCGTTGCTCAATAATTTTTGACCATCTTGGTCTATCATTTGAATTTTATTTTTCTTTAAATCTTCGCCATTGTTGATATACTCCAATTTGAAAGTTAGTTCATTGTTATTGAAATTCTCAAAAGTATTGGCTTTAATAAAAGCAGAAATACAACCTAAACGGATAATGGTATCTCTGTCTGTTTTAGGAAAATACAACACAATATCTACTCTTCTTTGCTCTTCCAAAGACAGAGTTTTGTCAGTATTATTGTCACCCAAACTAGCCGATGTAATTAGTTTTTTGTAGGACATTAATCCTTTACTCAAAATATAGCCTGCTACAGTATCGGTTCTGTTATCAGAAAGTAATTGATTGGCTTCAGCATTTCCTGTAGTATCGGCATATCCACTAATTTGAATACGTTTGATAATAGGTTGTTTTTTGATTAATGCTACAACACTGTCTAAGGTTTTGTAATCATTAGGTTTAATAGTAGATTGATTAACATCAAAATAGACACTGTATTTTTTGGATGTTTGTGCATTAAGGGTACTTGAAAAGGTAAATAAAATGCTTAAAACAAATAAGAGAGAATTGATTTTTTTCATGCGGTTCAAAATTAATATGAATTTTATAAATAATATGGTACTAAAAACTTATTTTTTTGTGACTATAATGTCACTTTTTTGTGGAGTAAATGGATAAATATAAGGCCGTTATAACTGTTTAATAAAAGTTTGTTTTGTCGTATTTACGCCAATAGAAAACCAATGCAAAACCAAATATAGCACCACCTATGTGAGCAAAATGGGCAATGGGGTCCCACCCAAAATTACTGATTCCCAAAAATAAATCTAGGGCTATAAATCCCGGAATTAGATACTTAGCCTTAATTGGATAAGGAATAAACATAATCATTAATTGGGTATTAGGAAACAAGTAAGCAAAGGCCGTTACAACTCCGTAAATAGCACCACTTGCCCCTACTACTTTGGTAAATAATATACCTGCAATAGTATTTATATTAGCACCCTCTTTAACAAATTCAGTATTGTATCTAATGGTTTTCTCATCCATTAATTCAATATCAAAAATATCGGGATTAGGTATCCAAACGCCTGTTAAATGATATAATTCAATCCATTGTGAAAGCATGTGAATGGCCACAGCTCCTAACCCTGACACAAAATACAGGGTTATGAATTTTTTTCCTCCCAAAAAATTCTCAATAGTTCCTCCAATGGTTATCAATGCAAGCATGTTGAACAATAAATGGGTAATACCACCATGCATAAACATGTGACTGATAAACTGCCATGGGCGAAATAAATCGGCTTTTATATAATGAAGTGCGAGATACTCTTTAAGGTCTATTTGTTTGTTTTCTAACAATAAGCCACCTATAAAAAAAATCACGCAACCAATAACAATTTGTTTAATAACGGGTGTAATAAATAATCGATTCATGTCTGCTTTTTTATTTGAAAAAATCTAGGATATTTGAGTTTGAGAGTTCTACATAAACAGGTTTGCCATTAGGTCTTGTACTTGGTTGTTCACACTTAAATAACCTTTCGATTAAGTCTTGTGCTTCCTCTTTATTGATGGTTTGTGTTCTAAAAATAGCTTCATTTTGTGCCAATGCCAGTGCCAATGATTGGCGTTTGTCTCCAGTAAAACGGGTGCTGTTGTTTTTATAACTTTCTATTAAACTTTCAAGGAGTTCTTTTTCGGTCCCTTTAATGGTTTCGGCAGGAACTCCATTGATAATTAAACAATTAGACCCAAAATCGGCAACATCAAAACCCAAGTCCTTAATATCATCCAAAAGCTCGTGAACCATGGCATAGTCGGGAGGACTTAATTGAATGGTTCTAGGAAACAGTAATTGTTGAACAGCTGCAGAACGGTAAATGATATTGGCGCAATATTTCTCGAATAAAATACGCTCATGTGCCGCCCTTTGGTCAATAACTATCAAAGCTTCATTTCGGGTACTTACGATATGACCACTTTGTAAAATCAAACAATCGGAATTTCTGTAGTCTTGTTCGTCTTTTATTAAAGTATGTTGAATGGCTTCTTCTTGATTTTGAGTCGTATTTTTCTCGATAAAACTGTTTTCGAATAGTTGATGCCACTGTTGGTTTTGGACCATTTTAAATGAATCCATTGCTTCTGTTTTAAAAGGATTAAATCCTTTGTTTATTTTGGGCTCAGGTGCAGAACTTGAAAAATGAGTAGGTGGTTTAAAAGAAAAGGCATCCAAACCATCTCCTTTGTTAAAATCCAACTCGGGTAATGCCGTATAATTGTTAAGAGCTTTACGAATGGCTGATTTTACCAATGTGTAAATAGAGCGTTCATCATCAAACTTAATCTCTGTTTTGGTAGGATGAATATTGATGTCAATGTGCGAAGGGTCGAGCTCTAAAAATAAAACATAAAAAGGAAATTGGTCTTTGGCTATGAGTTGGTCATAAGCATTAACAATAGCATGGTTGATATAAGAATCCTTTATAAAACGGTTGTTGACAAAGAGAAACTGTTCCCCACGTGTTCTTTTGGCCATTTCGGGTTCGCCTACATAACCTTTAACATTTATCAAATCGTGTGTTTCATCCACTACCAAAAATCCATTGGTATTTTTTTTACCTAATATATCTGCAATCCGTTGAATAGGTGAAGTTGGTTTCAATGAAAAAACTTCTTTTTCATTGTGAAACAAACTGAAATAAATGTTATGATGGGGAAGAGCAACACGAATAAACTCATCAATAATGTGGCGCATTTCAACGGCAACACTTTTCAAAAAATTTCTTCGTGCAGGGACATTATAAAACAAGTTTTTAATCGCAAATTGGGTTCCATTAGCAACTGCAATTGGGCTTTGATCAATCACTTTACTGCCTTCTATTTTAATATGAGTACCTACTTCGTCTTCCTTGCGTTTGGTTTTCATTTCCACATGCGCAATGGCGGCAATAGAAGCTAGAGCTTCACCTCGAAAACCAAAACTTTTTAAACGAAACAAATCATCTGCTTGGCTTATTTTGGAAGTGGCATGGCGTTCCCAACACATACGAGCGTCTGTTACACTCATACCTACCCCATTGTCTATGACTTGAATAAGAGTGGAACCTCCCTCTTTTATATTGACTTTAATTTCTGTTGCTTTAGCATCTAGTGCATTTTCCAAAAGCTCCTTAACGGCAGAGGCAGGTCTTTGAACTACTTCACCTGCTGCAATTTGGTTGGCAATGTTGTCAGGTAATAGTTTAATACAATCCATCTTTATTGCTAAAAAGATTCAGGAATTTATTGACAGCAGTATTGAACAAACCAGTATTGTATAAGTAATAAGCACCTACTACCAACCCAATTAAGATAAACAACAAACGTAAATTGTAAAACAACATTTGTTTTTGGTAGCCAGATTTTTTGCCAATTTGTGAAGTGAATTTTCCTTTATAATTGGGACGGTAAAGCCCTTTGTCAACTGCATCTCTTTCTGCCCTAAGTTTTTCAACATAAGCTTTAAATTCTGCTTTTTCTGCATCAAAATAAATAGGCTTATACTTAAAACCTCTAGGTTTTCTTTGATTGCGAGTTAAGGTATCAAACAAATTTGCCACATCACAAAGTTAAGTTAATTTTCCGAAACTTAGAATTGAACACCATTTTTTATTACACAGTTTATCATTTTTTAATATTTTCTAATTGATTAACATGTCATTAAAGATTAATAAAAGGTTTATCACAGGTTGGTACAATCTTCCTAATTTTTTTTATATTTGAAGTTTAACAAATGAACGAAGAATTATTTCAATTTATTTGGCAGACAGGATTGTTTAATTCTTTCGAACTCAAAACCAGTAAAGGTCAAAAAGTAGAAATTTTTAAGCGTGGTAATCTGAATACCAATGCCGGTCCCGACTTTTTGAATGCACATGTTAAAATAGACGATACTTTATGGATTGGTAATGTTGAATTACACACCCATTCTCACTTATGGAACACACACAAGCACCAAGACAACCCTGCTTATAACAACACTATTTTACATGTTGTATTAAAAGACGATACGGACTGTTTTCGCAATGATGGCAGCCTATTGCCTTGTATTGCTTTGGAAAATAAAATCCAAACATCATTGCTTCAACATTACGATTTTCTTAAAGGAAATCAAGATTGGGTTTCGTGCGCCAAAAGACTTCCTTTGATAGATCAATTCACAATTAGTCAAGTATTAGAGCGAAAATCTATAGAAAGATTAGAACGAAAAACTAATTGGGTTAAGGGATTATTACAGCAATCAAACAATGATTGGCATACTGTATTTTATGTATCCATAGCCCGTTGTTTTGGTTTTGGAATTAATGGCAATGCCTTTGAACAATTGGCTTTTTCGTTACCTATTACTATCATTGCAAAGCATCAATCCAATTTATTACAAATAGAAAGTTTGATATTTGGTGTGTCAGGTTATTTAAGCGAAAAAATAGACTGCACTTACCATGAAACACTCCGAAAAGAATGGCAATTTTTGTCAAAGAAATACCATTTAAAAGCGATGGAAAAATCGGTTTTTAAACAAATGAGAATGCGTCCGGGCAATTTACCCACGATGCGTTTAGCGCAGTTTTCAAAACTGATTTTTAACAGTCATCATTTGTTGAGTCAAGTGATAGAAGAAACCGATGTTAAAAAAATTCTGAATTTCTTTAAATCACCTGGAAGTGAATATTGGCAAACCCATTATGTTTTTGGGAAAGAAAGCAAGGCTCACAGCACAGATTTGTCTATTTCAAGTATGCAATCTGTTTTAATCAATAGTGTAGTACCTGTGTTGTTTGTGTATGGGCAACTGTTAAGCAACGAAAGCATCAGTCAGAAAGCTTTAAATATTCTGCATCAATTGCCCTCAGAAAGCAATCAGATTATTACCAATTGGTCGCAATATGGCATTCATTCACGCACCGCATTCGACTCACAAGCATTGATTGAACTAAAGCAAAATAATTGCGATTTGAAAATGTGTTTGAATTGCAAAATTGGTTCTAAGATATTGTCTTTAAAATAAAAAAAGGGCTATTCGTTAATGAACAGCCCTTTTTCAACAAAAGTAATGTAGATTTATTGTGCTTTAGCACCCACCAATAAAAGGTCGTTTGCAACGATTTCGGTAACATAGCGTTTTACACCATCTTTGTCTGTGTAAGCTCTGCTTACTAGTTTGCCTTCTACAACAACTTCTTTGCCTTTGTCTAGCAATTGTGCTGCAAGTTCAGCTACTTTACCCCAAGTGGTGATGTTGTGCCATTGGGTATCTGTAATTCGCTCGCCTTTGTCATTTTTGTACGACTCGGAGGTGGCTAAGTTAAAACGGGTTAATGTGCTTCCGTTAGCTAAAGTTTTGGTTTCTGGTTGTGCCCCTAATCGGCCGATTAATAAAACACGATTTCTTAAATTGTTCATAATATACAAATTTTTAAATAATTGATGGTGCAAATTTGGGGTGCTCGATTACCAATAAAAAATTTTAACCACTTATAAACGTTTTTAAGTAATTAAAAATGGCTACGCTCAGTAATATCAATGATTATTGATTTTGGAAAATATGAAACAATAAGGTGAAAAATACATTTAAGGGCATTGAAAGTGGGTGGTATAAATCGCAGAAGGCTATGCTTTAGATAAACTTCTGGAAATTGCGAAAACTTCAGGATTAAATGAACCTTGAAAGGGTAAAGGGATTTTTTAAATAATATTTATCTTTGGTGAATTGAAAATTGAAAACATAAAGAAATTATTTCTAAATCCATATATTATCTACTCAAATTATAGAAAATGGAAAATGCTCAAATAATTTTAAGAATTGGTCGTTAATGTATTTAAATATCGTATCTTGCAAATAACTTTTAGCTTTTTAAAATCAATGAAATTATCTCATTTCATGTTAATGTTTGTTTTGAATGTGTTTACAAACCAATTATATTCTCAAAACAATGCTTTTTTTAATAGGGATTTTTTAAATGATTTTTAAAATAAAAGAATTGTTGATATTCAAACAACTATTATTCGAAAAGCAGTTGATGGAGAACTAAATTGCTATTACAATGACTCTTTATTATCTTTACGACCGATTGAAGCAGTAAAATCCATTAGCTTAATATTTAATAAGGAGGACGCTTTAGATTCTCTTTTACTCAAAAAAAATGGAATGAATTTTATTTTTCAATCAGAAATTAAAATGATTCATTCAACTAAACAGAGAAAGAGTCTAAATTGTATTTATATATCCAATGTTGATGGTTGGAAAATTGCTTGTTTTAGTTGGAAAGAATTAGAAAAAAAACTTTCTAAAAATGATTATCTATTTTTAAGTTCATTGTATCAAATAAAAATGAATGATATTATACAAATTGATACATCAGACAGATTTTTCCATTTTATAAATTATAAAAGAAATGAGACCAATAAAAAAAATTTAGCAGAGAAAAAATTTAATTATTGGAAAGATTTTTTATACAATAAATCCTATTACAAATTAACAAAATTAGACATTAAACAAATTTCTCTTGTTCTAGAAGAAGAATTATGGTATCTCATTAAAATGAAATAAGATATGATGAAAAAGTATTGTTAAAAGATGGTAAAATTTTGAAATCATTCAAAGATTTAAAAACAGAAAATGCAGATACAATAATTCAAGAGCAAGTATTTATTAATGAAACAAAATACAAAGATAGTTTCATCGTTGGATATGATTCCATTTCAGATATTTGGTACCAAAGAACAATTTATCAGAAAGATGTTTATGAATACACAGGAAGAGATACAATGTTAATTTTGCCTTTTTACATAAATTCTGGATACCCTGAAATGCAAATGATTGGTGATAATAATATACATACTTTATCTTTAAACTTTAAAAAGAATTTCTTTTCTGATTACAAAACGACTTTATCATGGAAATTTGTTAAAAAGAGAGTTACCCAAAATTGGTTGATTTTCCTTTTAGAGGAATATTATAAACTTTACAAAAAGCCAATTGAGTTATATTAAATTCCGTAATTGTTCTATGAACGAATATCTACCTTGAAATAACAACATTACTCGTTGAAAACTCGAAAGTTTTAAAATCAACGCCTCTTTGATAGTATTTAACAAGAAAGACAAAATCAGTAGTGATTTCGGGTGCTTGCCTTAAGGTTAAAATAAAGCTTTCAAGGGCAGGTCTTTCAATCTTGAAATAATCTTTTAAATGTACTTTGTCTTTTAAACTTGATAAACCATTTGAGAAATTACTTATATCAAATAAATCATTCAAATTTGAGCCAGCTAAATAATTTTTGTCAAAGTCTTTAGTAGCACTAATAACAATGCTATCAATATTTTCATCGGTGTATGGAATTGGAGGAGAACAAGCATAGGCAGAATTAATTAAAGAAAAATTATTGAGAGGCAATGATTTATTTGTAGCAAAAACTATTTGGCTATTTAACAGAATTGCAAAGTCTTTATAATTAATAGTGGCATTAGCGATTGGTAATACAGAATTTATTTGTGTGTCACTACTTGATATATAGTAAAAAATCTTGCCAACTGACCCATTCAAGCCAGTAACCCTAAATTTACTTGAACCAAAGTTGCAATCATCCTTATTGTCACACGAAACCATAGACAATATAAAAATCAAAAGATAAGCTCCAAAAAGTATCATTAATTTGTGTTTCATGCTTGTAAATATTTGTTCAAAGGTAAGAATTAAGCATTATTTAAAATAAAGCTTAATTTTTACCTTTAATTATTCTATAGATGTGCCATGTAGACGGCGAACACTCGCTATACCATTCAATCACAATAAGTTCCAGCAAAATCTATACTGCTATCTAAACATTGAGTTTTAAATTCCATACTATTTTAAATCCATAGAATTTCTCAATCTCAGAATTTTAATTCAAAGCAAACCAAACCTTTGGTATCTGTCTTTTATTAAATCCAAATAGCCTTGTTTGTAATCATCTGATAAGAAACTTTTGTTAATTAAAGTTTCAAACTCAAATAAACAATATTTAAAATTTTCTAAGGTATTATCCAATACTTTTTTGTTCAAACCAGAGGTTTCGTAAGCCACCAAGAAATCATTGTATTTTAACTTACTTTTTTTGCCATTCAATGTCAAAGCCAATTCTTCTTTGTCTGATTGTATTACCAATGCTGTATTAAGTAAATCGTAAGCAGGAGACAAGGAATAATTACCCAATGAATCGCCCAATAAAGAGAAATTTTTTAAGTGCATATCTGCATTGCCCGTAAAAAAACAAAACAATACCAATTCGTAAAAATTGCTTACATCGAGTAAAGGATTTGATGAATATTTTAGGATGGTTTTTGCCACTTGTTCATGACTTCCTTTGTATTTATCCTCGGTCAATCTTTCTGTTAGTTGACACATATCTTCCATGTGAAACTTGCCCATTTTGTGTCGGTCTATTCTTTTAGTGATGTAACATAAAGTGTTGTCTTTTAATCGCACCAAGCTGTGAGGCACTGTTTTTAAACCACATAAATGCGCCAACTTCATGGTTAGATGCTCATTCTCTGGCAATTGTTCATAATGCACTGAAGGTGGTTTTAATATATAATCGCCATACAAACCCACTATTGTTAGTTTTTTGACTTGATTCAACTCCTCTTTTCTGTGTATACTTAAGGAAACCTTTGCTTGCACCCCAGTAACAGCCATTTGACTGTGTATTATTTTTTTTGCCAGACTTTCCAATTGTTCTTTTGAATAAGAAAGTAAAGGTGTTTCTGCTTGTGCGAATATTTTTCTGTTACACGCCTCGTGAAAATCACTTTTTTTGTTGTCTAATGGTTCGTAACAATACAAACACTTATTGGGGACCAAAAAATCAACACGCGTTTCTTCCACTTCATTGACAGACAATCTACGTGCTTTTTCTTCTAGGTATTTCTTTTTAAAATTTTTCATTTCATGGAACTTTATAAAATTCCTCTATTTTATCTCAACAATACTTACAGCGCCTATGCAATCTTTGCAGCATGCAAGTAATAATCCCATTCTATCTGTGTAGTTTAATTTCCAATTTGTTTGAGCTATGTCAAGCAACCATCCCTCAGGTATCAATCCATCAAAAAAAGGAAAAAGTACCTTCGACGAATAGATTTGTGTATTAATTGGCAATGTATTGCTGATAGGCACTGGTTTGGATTGGTTTAAATAATCATCTGTGTATCTAAATTCATAACCCGATTCCGTTTCTTGAACAAAACCAGCCAATTCTTGGTGAATATATACTGCACCTTTTCTTAAACTTGTCATCTGTTAATTAATTTTTCTCTGTCTATTGGTGTGGGGGCTAACTCGTGACCAAAAAGTATTAACACATCATTGACTTTATCTACCCTTAATGTTTTTTTATTTTGCTCTAAATCTCTAACAAAATTCAAACCTACACCCGCCTTTGTAGCAAGTTCTACTTGGGTCAGTTTCGTTTCTTTTCGTTTTTTTTTAACAAATAGTGCAATAGATGTATAGTTATTTGCCTTCATTTTATATTAAATAGCCTACAAATATACTTATTTTTATCAAATATTATATGTTTATCCATATATTTTTACAACATTTTTGCTATTTTATATTATTAATACTATAATTATATACATTTTAATTATTTTTATATCTCTTATAATATAATTATGACAATATTGTCGATATAAATTTTATAGCCATTGAAAGATAAAACCAAATCTTCACCCTAATCTTATGGGGATTTAATTCTTTTTATGTGGCATATTTGGGCTTTGCGTTTCGAGAATTACACTTTTTACATCTCTTTACTTACCTTCGTAAACCTAGGTATAGCCTCACATTGAAGGGTGTGAAACTCCCTCACGTAGATAGGCTCAGCCTAGTGAATGAGGTCAAAAAGATTCTATATCCTGTCCTGTGATTAGATTCTGAATAAATTTTGAAGACAAAATTTTCCAGAATGACTAACGAAATATTCGAAAATTTAGCAGTTATGCTGAACGATTTGAAACCATGTAACAATTTAACAATTAAGCAATTTAACAATGTAACAATCACGCTAAAAAGCGTGAAACAATTAACCAAGACCCAAGAAAATCTATTCAACCATCCCTTTTAATTCCTGCAATTTCATTAAGGCATCAATCGGAGTCATGGCATTGAGTTCTAGGTTTTGAATTTTTTGATGTAATGCCTCTAATTTGGGGTCACTTACACCAAACATCGTGAGTTGATATTGGGGAACTTTCATCGATTTTAAAGTTTCTCTGCCGCTTATTTGCGAACGGTCTTTCTCTAACTCAATCAATATTTGTTCTGCCCTACTAACCACTGTTTTGGGAACTCCTGCCATGCGGGCTACGTGTATTCCGAAACTGTGTTCACTACCTCCTTTTACTAATTTTCTTAAAAATATCACATTGTCCTTTGTTTCCTGAACAGAAATATGATAATTAACAATTCCCTCTATGTTTTTTTCCAATTCGTTTAGCTCGTGATAATGGGTTGCAAAAATGGTTTTTGGCATTTCAGGATGTTTGCCCAAATACTCAGCTATTGCCCAAGCCAAAGAAACGCCATCAAAAGTGCTTGTACCTCTACCTATTTCGTCTAACAATATCAAACTTCTTTTACTTATATTATTTAATATTCCGGCGGTTTCTATCATTTCCACCATAAACGTACTTTCGCCTCCCGAAATATTATCGCTTGCCCCTACCCTAGTATAAATTCTATCAACCCAACCAAAAGTCGCTTGTTCTGCAGCCACATAACAACCTATTTGCCCCATCAATACTGCCAATGCAGTTTGTCTTAAAATGGCACTTTTACCACTCATGTTAGGACCAGTTAATATAATAATTCTTTGGGTTTCTTGCTTAAGTTCAACATTGTTGGGTATATATGTTTTGTCAAAACCCAGTTGTTTTTCAATAACAGGATGTCTGCAACCAATAAGGTTTAAATCGAAAGTATCGTTGATAATAGGTTTGGAATATTGATTAGCAATAGCCAATTGTGCAAAGCTTAATAAGCAATCTAATTTGGCTAGTAGATGACTGTTCAACTGAATAGCCGAAACATAAGAAACCATGTGCTGAAGTAGTTCATTGTACAAGCGGGTTTCTATTTCTAATAACTTAGATTCTGCACTTAAAATTTTATCTTCATATTCTTTAAGCTCCTCTGTAATGTATCTTTCTGCATTGGTAAGGGTTTGCTTTCTAATCCAATCTTCGGGCACTTTGTCCTTGTGTGTATTGGTTACCTCCAAATAATAGCCAAACACCGAATTAAACGCAATTTTTAAGGAACTAATTCCCGTTCGCTCGATTTCCCTTTTTTGAATTTCTAATAGTTTTTCTTTGCCATTGGTTTGCAGCCCTCTTATTTCATCTAACTCAGCATCAACTCCTTCATTTATAACACCCCCTTTGTTGACCAATGCAGGTGCATCTGTTTTTAATTCTTTAAATATTTTATCCTTAAGCAGTGTACATGGGTTCAGTTGTTCAGCAAATACTTGCATTTCTGTGCCTGTGAATTGAGAGCTAATGTTTTTAATTTTCAAAACACAGTCAAGCGCTTTTCCAAGTTGTAATATTTCTCTTGGGTTTGCTCTCATCAATGAGATTTTGGAAATTATTCTTTCGACATCACCACATTGGGTTAACAAGTCACTGAACTGTTGCAATGATTCATCATTATTTATCAGTATTTCAACAGTGTTTAATCTTTGATTAATTTCGTGTAGATCCTTCAGAGGCAATACCACCCATTTTTTTAGCAACCTACTTCCCATGGGAGTTCGGGTTAAATCCAAAATATCTATCAAGCTTTTTCCGCCGGGGTAACTAGGATATAAAATTTCGAGATTTCTGATGGTAAATTGGTCAAACCACACATATTTTTCTTCATCAATTCTGCTTATAGAGTTAATATGTCCAATATTGTTTTGCTGATTGTGTTCCAAATAATATAGCGCACTTCCAGCCGCAACAATAGCCGCTTTTAAATGTCCTATTCCAAAACCTTTAAGCGTTGTAGTACCGAAATGATTCAACAACTTTTCGTTACAATAATCGAATTGAAAAACCCAATCATCAATAGCAAATTGATAGAATTTATCTTGACTTAAAGTTTTAAATTGTTCAATTTGTTTTTTGCTAATAATAACCTCGGACGGCCTAAGGCTATTGAGAAGTTTTTCGATATAATCGGCATGACCTTCGGCAACCAAAAACTCCCCTGTAGATATGTCCAAAAAAGAACAAGCTACTGTTTGATTTTCGAAATAAACGGCAGCCAAATAATTGCTAGTATGGGTGTCTAAAACCTTGTCATTAAAAACCACGCCAGGAGTAACTAATTCAGTTACACCACGTTTAACAATTCCCTTTGCCATTTTAGGATCTTCGAGTTGGTCGCATATTGCTACACGGTGACCCGCTCTTACCAATTTGGGTAAATAGGTATCGAGAGAATGGTGTGGAAAACCAGCCAATTCAATTTCACTTGCACTGCCACTTCCTCTTTTGGTTAATACAATACCTAGCACCTTAGAGGCCACAATTGCGTCTTCACCAAAGGTTTCATAAAAATCACCTACTCTGAATAATAACAAGGCTCCTGGGTACTTTTGCTTGAACCCAAAATACTGTTTCATCAAAGGGGTGGGATTGTCGTTCTTTTTTGTACTCAAAACTTTACGCAAAATAATGCACTCTATTCAATACACATCCACATTTTATCAATAAAACTTTCATTGAATATTCAATGAATAAAGCTTAGGTTTGCTCTGTATATTTATGTTTAAAAAACTAAAATTAGACGAACTAAACAGAGTAGATATTGAAACCTTTAAACGTTCTAATAACAACTCTGTTTGTGTTATTTTAGACGAAGTTAGAAGCATGAATAATGTGGGTAGTATTTTTAGAACTTGTGATGGTTTTGGGATTGACACCCTTTATCTGTGTGGTATTACGGCTACCCCTCCACATCGCGAAATACACAAAACCGCTTTAGGCGCCGAAGACAGTGTCAATTGGCATTATCATTCAAGTACAGAGGAACTTTGCAAAGAACTGATTAGTGAGGGATTTACCTTATTGGCAGTGGAACAAGTCGCAGAAAGTACTCCTTTGGGAACTTTCCAATTAGACCCTAATAAAAAATACGGCATCATATTTGGGAATGAAGTAGAAGGGGTCAATGAAAATGTATTAAAATATTGCGAAACATGTATTGAAATTCCTCAATTTGGAACCAAACATTCATTCAATGTATCAGTATGTGCAGGCATCATATTATGGGAACTATTAAACTAACAATAACCACAACCGTACTACTTGTCATAAGTCAGTTTTCCTATGCTCAAAAAGTAGATTGGAATAAGCAAATAGACTATGAACAAAACCGGATAGATATTTACGATGGCGACTTAGACAGTGCAGTAAATATTGGCAATCAGCAACAAAACAACTTGTCTTTTTTGGTTTACATAACCCTTGTTGATGAGCTGCAGACTACTATTTTAAAATTGGATGCCAAATCGGTTGATGGAAATGCTAGGGCATTATTTGAAACTGTAAAAAGAATTCAAAGACAAGACATTCCGCATATCAGTCAATATTTAAAAGCCTTTAAATTGGCGCAAAAACTGTATCAATTAAACAACCAAGAAAAAGAGCTTGAAATGCTTAAAAACGATGTCAAATCAAGCTTAATTATTGCCGATATTATTAACTTAAAACCATATGCCAAAAATTATTGGACTTATGCTGCCAATTTTTATCCTTTTGAGGTTTTAAATAAGTTTAAAAACTTGGCATTTACTCCACTTGGTAGTGAGGTTATTACCAATTTAGCAAAAATTGACCCTGCCTCAATTAAACAATATTTGGGAAGCAATCACTTAATAGAAAGAGGTTTAAAGTCGAACCGTGATTCTGTCGTTCAGCTCATTATTCAACTTTACCAAATGTATGGTGTTCAGTCAAAATCATACGCTCTGATTGATTTGATTTGGCACAAAAAATTGACTTTTCAACAAGCCGAAAATATAACAAAGAATGAAGCTTTATTTTATAAAACACTGATTGATTTGCGCAAAAACAAATCCATTTTAGCTTCCTACACTGTAGAAAAAGAGATAGAAACTATTGCAATGTCGAGGGTTGTTGAGATAAACTTAAGACACGACGATTCGGAACCATTCCGATTTGCGCCTATCAATAATGACAATGCTTATGAAATATACACTTCCATTGTTTATTCTGCAGAAGAGGTATTTACGTCTTCATTTTTAGGGATGTATAAACGCCTTAATGAAAAACGAAAAGAGCCTTCGGGATATGCATTTTTAGAACAGCTTAATTTCAATAAGTTCAGGGTTTTTTTAAAACAATGTGCGGGTTATAACAAAATTGATGACTTTTTATTGACGATGAATGACAGTCAACAAAATGCCCTTATTACCATGTTTGTTTCTGGTTTATACCAATATGGTGGCGATTTGGGTCCGGCAGTTGATGTTGCAGACACTTATGGCAGTTTGGAAAACGAAAAAGTTAAAGCAATATTTGTTAAAACTATAAAAAGGGAACTTAGAAAATGTATTCAAGATCAGAATGAACACGGTACTAAAATTTATGGATTACTGTTTAAATTAACGGGAGGCGACCCTAATGAATACACCTCAAATTATGTGTTTAACATTCCTGCATTAGACCGAGTATATAGCAGTGATTTATTTAAGAATGACATCCATATTCAGCAACATTTCTTTTTTGATGACGAAGATGGCGAAACGGCATTCAACCATTGGTTGGGATTGTATCCTGTAAGTTTATACAAAAAAGAAGACAAGGGTAATTATGTTTTATTGAGTAGTATAAGTGGCAAAAAAATGCTCATTTATGCCAACAAACCTCATTCAGAAATTGAGGGCAGAGAAGACTTAAAAAAGCTATTTGAAGAAACCGGTAGATTTCCTGATTTGATAGTACACCGTGGACACAGTTATTACATAGAAAACACGTTAGAAAACATGAATCACAGTAACAAAGTAGCTATTTTAGGGAGTTGTGGTGGTTATCAAAATATAAGTAAAGCAATGGACAATGCCATGGATGTTCAAATAGTGAGCACCAAACAAGTAGGTACATTGGTTGTAAACAGCACACTTATTCAAGAAATTACAGAAACCATTCGTTTGGGTAAAGACTTGGTTTGGTTAGATATATGGAAACAAATTGGGGTTAAACTTCAAAACAATGCTCAGTTTAAAGACTACATTCCTCCATACAAGAATCTAGGGGCTAAATTTATCAAAGCTTACAACGAACTTTAAATAAAAAAAGCCTTTTAGTGAAGGCTTTTTTTGAGTTCAAGGAAAAATAAATAATAGAATAAATATAACTAGACAACTACTAGTTCACCACAAGTTTAAAGTTTGGAATTAACACATATTAACTGGGTTAATTAAAATTCTTATTCAATCGATTTAGATTCATTTAGTAAATCTTTCTTTATTGAACACTACAAATAAAGATTAAAAAAACCGCATAAAAATGATATCATAATACCAATTTTTGGGTGGTAGTTTAATACCAATATTATAGTTAAAAAATTCAAAATCAACGTTTTGAGTGTTTTATTAAGGATTTTAAAACCGCTTAAAAATGGGTAATTCACATAGTCTTCGAGCCAAAACTGAAGCGGACTAAACAGGTGCATTAGAAGGATAAATATTATAAAAACCATATGGTAAAACGATAGGCGTTGTTGACTCTATTGACCAACAACATAGCATTATGATAATAATCTAAACTCCCTGTCATTTCACAATATATCATCATACATTGTTAATAATCCCCGAAAATGACAGGATGATAAATTTTATAAATAAACAAATAATCACGTATTCGTATGGGGCAGAAAATATTCTGCCCATACAATTATGGATTCATCAATACCCGTATTTTTCTTTCCAACGTTTCTTTAAAAATGATCTTAATTCGTTTTCTTTTGCGTTATTTCCTGGTTCGTAAAATGCATTTCCTTTTATTTCTTGTGGCAGAAATTCTTGTTCTACAAAATTGTCTTCAAATTGATGGGCATATTGATAATCTTTTCCATAATTTAATTGTTTCATTAAACCTGTAGACGCATTTCTCAGGTGAAGAGGCACTGGTAGTGCGCCAGTTTGTTTTACAGTCTCTAATGCTAAATTTATAGCCAAATATGAAGCATTACTTTTGGGACTCGTTGCCAAATAAATAGCACATTGTGATAAAATAATTCTGCCTTCGGGCATTCCTATGGTTTGTAAAGCTTGAAGTGTGCTTGTTGCTAATACGAGCGCATTCGGGTTGGCATTTCCAATGTCTTCTGATGCCAATATTATCATTCTTCGTGCTATAAATTCAGCGTTCTCTCCTCCTTCTATCATTCTTGCCAAGTAATAAACTGCCGCGTTGGGATCACTGCCTCGCATGCTTTTTATAAAGGCTGAAATTATGTTGTAGTGCTCCTCCCCTGCCTTATCATACACTATTTGTTTGGTCTGCATTACCTCCTTAACTTTTTCATCTGTTATAAGCAATGGTGACCCGTCTTGCATGCACACCATTTCCAAACTGTTTAATAGCTTTCTACCATCACCGCCACTAAACTGTAATAATGCTGATGTTTCATGCAAAACAATCTCTTTGTTTTTTAATATTTCATCTGTTTTTAAGGCATTCTGCATCATCTGTAGCAAGTCCTCCTTACTCAATTCATTTAACACATAAACTTGACACCTTGAAAGTAGGGCATGATTAACCTCAAAAGATGGGTTTTCTGTCGTTGCGCCAATTAATATTATGTTGCCATTTTCAACCGCTCCCAAAAGTGCGTCTTGTTGGCTTTTGTTAAACCTATGGATTTCATCCAAAAACAATAAAATTTTGCCACTATTTTTGGCATCACTAATGATTTTTCTTATGTCCGAAACGCCTGCATTAATGGCGCTCAACTGTACAAAAGGCAATGAAAGATGCTCTCCTATTAATTTAGCTAAGGTGGTTTTGCCAACGCCTGGAGGCCCCCAAAATAAAAGACTTGGAAGTTGTCCGTGTTCTAAAAATTTTCTTATTGGCCCGCCTTCTCCCAAAAGATGCGATTGACCAATAAATTCGCTAATATTTTTAGGTCGTACCCTCTCTGCTAGCGGTTGATTTGATTTCATAAATTAAGAAATCAAAGTTAAAACACGTCTCAGAGATTTGAAAGATTTTTATTTATTATTACTTCCCTACCAAAATAAACAACAAACCCAATAAACATAACATAAAACCCAATAGAATGCTAATTATCAAGATAAAAATCAAACCTAAAATAATTAAGATCCAACCTAAAGTTTTTAAAGCACCACTTTCATGCGTTTCTTTTATACCTTGTTTTTGTGCTTTTTTTAATAGTTGATTTTTGAGGAATTGAGGCGCTTTTTTTGATTCATAATTAGTAACTGAAGAAACTTGTTTTGTTTTTAACTTAACGAATGATTTGTTAATTTTAAGTTGCTCGAAAAGCTCTGATTCTTGGTTGTTTTTAACGGCAGAAAAAATCAATTTTTCTTCCACTACATCTTGTTTTTGAGTTAGTGATTCTGAATTGGTTGTTTCTTTTTTCTTACGTTTGGGTGGAGTAGCACTTTTTTCAATTTTGTCTTGTTTAGATTCAAGTGCAATGTTCCATCCAAAAGAATGGTATTTTTTACTGATACTTAATCTTTGTTGACAGCTAGAAAATAAAACTAATACAATGGTGGTTAAAACAATTTTTGTGTTCATAATAATTTAAATAATTTCTCAAATGTATTATAAAAACAGAAGTGATTTTTTTGAAAAGCCGGTTTTACAACAAATTCTTTACGAATGAGGGTAAATTTTTTGCAGAAGTACCTAAAATTTGTACGAACTTGTTTTTGTAAGGGGTATAAATATTACTTTTTTGAGGGTTTATAAGCACTATTTCGGTTGATTTATTCACTTCGTTAACCAAACCGGCTGCTGGATATACCTCCAATGAGGTTCCTATCACAACCAACAAATCTGCTGTTCTCGTCATTTCCGCCGCTTTATTTATTAATGGCACCTCTTCTCCAAACCACACAATATGTGGCCTTAAAATCAATCCTTTTGGGCATTTTTCGCCATAATTTACCGGTTTATATCCCACATAGAAGACTTCATTCAAATTGTTCCTCATTTTGGTAAGTTCGCCATGTAAATGAATAATGTTTGAGCTACCTGCCCTTTCGTGCAAATCATCAACATTTTGGGTTATTACAACAACTTCATGTTTTTGTTCTAACTCTTTTAGTGCATAATGTCCTTCATTGGGCAATACCTCTGCTAACTGAACTCTTCTTTCGTTGTAAAATTGGGTAACTAATTCAGGATTTTTAAGCCATGCTTGTGGCGTTGCAACATCTTCTATACGGTGATTTTCCCAAAGACCGTAATGGTCTCTAAATGTCTTAATGCCGCTTTCGGCACTCATTCCTGCACCTGATAAAACAAATATTTTCAAGGGTTCAGTTCTTTGTATTTATTTACTTTACTTAAGTAATGACTAAGTGCAATACTTTTTTTATAAACCAACAAAGAATGATAAATTTCTTTATTGGTTTCTCCTCTTTTTTTAAACCAATAGCTTAAGCGAAATATAAAATGTCTGTGTGCTTTTGCAACAGCAAAAAAATCTCCATATTTTCCTTGAAACAACCATCTATATGCAGCTATGTGATCCAACAAAAGACGCATAAATAGGATTGGAACTAATTTATTAGATGGTAAATTTTTAATTAATAATATTAAGCCATTTCTAAAATTATAATACGTTTTTTTAGGATTGCTTTTTTGTAATGTTCCTCCACCAACATGATAAACAACACTTTTGGGGCAAACCATGACCTTGTAGCCGTTATGGTGTAAGCGCCAACAAAAATCTATCTCTTCCATGTGCGCAAAAAAATCTTCATCTAAACCCCCTAATTTGTGATATAAATCAGCCTTTACAAACATAGAAGCTCCACTTGCCCAAAAAATTTCTTTTTCATCATCGTATTGGTTTAAATCTTCTTCCAAAGATTCAAATATTCTGCCTCTACAAAAAGGGAAACCGTATTTATCTATGTAGCCTCCGCTGGCTCCAGCATATTCAAATTTCGAAGGATTTTTATAATCCAATATTTTGGGTTGAATAGCACCTATGTTTGGCGTTTTTTCTGCTAATTCAACCATAGGTTCTATCCAATCTGATTTTACTTCAACATCACTGTTTAGTAATATATAATAGTCGGAATTTATTTGCTTTAAAGCTCTGTTATAACCTCCTGTAAAACCGTAGTTTTTTTCCAAAACTATCAATTTTATTTGTGGGTATTGGTCTATTATAAATTTTACTGAGTCATCTGTAGAAGCATTATCTGCAACATAAACTTGGAAATTAGAGTAGCTAGAATTTACAACACTTTTTAAAAATTTTTCTAAAAAATACTTAGTATTAAAATTTAAAATTACGACCGCTACACTTGGGTTCATTCGCTTATTTTATTTTCAAATGGTACAAATACAAACTGAGCACTATTGGCTGTTATTAAAAAAATACAACAATGTGTTTCAGGATTTTTGTAAGTAACTTTAAATTTTTCTACGTTTTTCGGTAAAATAATCTTCTTTTCTACAAACTCTTCCATTGTACTGGCTTGAATTGTAAAATGGGTGCCTAATTCTTCTTTATCTAGTATTACTTCACCAACTTTAACTTCACTTTGATGAGCTACAAATAAAGGATATTTACTAAAACCCTCATTAATAATATCTCTACTTACTTCCTTTATTGATTCTTTAAAAAGATTCAAATCTAAAGTTAATAGATTTAACATTTGTTTTAAATACAACTCATTATCCATATTAAAATTGCTTTAAAAATCTAATATCATTTTCAAATAATTGACGGATGTCTTTAATTCCATATTTTAACATTGTAATTCTGTCAATCCCCATTCCGAAAGCAAATCCTGTATATTTTTCGGGATCGATATTACAATTAATAAGAACATTAGGATCAACCATACCACATCCTAAAATTTCTAACCAACCTGTTCCTTTTGTTAGTCTGTAATCTTGTTCTGTTTCTGTTCCTAAAAATATATCCATTTCTGCACTTGGTTCAGTAAATGGAAAATAGGAGGGACGGAATCTTATTTCTCTTTCACCAAAGAATTGCGATACAAAATAATACAATGTTTGTTTTAAATCCGCAAAACTTACATTTTCATCAATATACAAACCTTCTATTTGGTGAAAAAAACAGTTAGAACGAGCAGAAACAGCTTCGTTTCTATAAACTCTCCCGGGCATCAAAGAACGAATAGGCACTGGTTCTTTTTCCATTAATCTTATTTGAACACTACTAGTATGTGTTCTTAATGCAAAATTTCCTTGAGGATTTTTATCTACAAAAAAAGTGTCTTGCATATCCCTTGCAGGATGATTTTCGGCGAAATTTAACGAAGAAAAATTATGCCATTCATCTTCAATTTCTGGCCCATAAGCGATAGAAAAACCTATTGTTTGAAAAATAGATATAATTTCATTTTTTACTTTGTTAATTGGATGTTCAGTTCCTAATTGTAATGCATTTACAGGTAATGAATAATCAATTTCTTGTGAATTTTTATTTTGACTTGATTGAAAATTTACTTTAAAATTATTAAATTTTTCATCTGCGAAAATTCTTAATTCATTAAGTGTTTTTCCAACTTCTTTTTTTTGTTCTCCACTTACTGTTTTAAAAACTTCAAATAATTCGGAAATTTTTCCTTTTTTTGATAAAAATTGTAATCTAAAATTTTCTAATGATTGCTCATTAATAATTTCAAATTTTTTAACTTCAATTTCTATATTTTTGATTGTTTCAATCATGGATACAAAAGTAATTTAAAATATTTAATCTCCATCTTCGCTTATTCACTATTCAATAATCTTAATAATTTATTTTAAAAATATATTGTAGTAATATAGTGGTGTTAATATCGTGATAACTCTTTTTAATTTGACTTGATTTTAACGTTTTAATAATTTGTTAGCCATAATATACACCAGTTTTAGTTTTGTATCTTCTTGTTTTATAATTATTTACTAAAAGTATTAACAATTAAACAGCTGTGTTAATAAACTATTATGAAGATATTAAGAATGGGGATATTGTAGAGTTTATTCTATATTTATTCACACAAATTTGGACTTATCCTTTTCTATTTTTAACATTCATTCATTTTTCAATTTATAATAATTAATCACCATACAGTGTTGTTAACTTTGTTGAAAAATAACATTAATTTATAGTGTTATTTCTTCTGTCCAATTTGGTTTTATATTTATTTTTTTGTATATTATTGGACTTATAATTTGTTTATTTTTAATCGTGTTTTTATTATAAACTTCAATGATGTATTCTCCTGATATTATTGGTATCTCAAATTCTTTTTCTTTTATATTAAAAGTTTGATTAATTATATTTTCTTTGTATAATATTACATATAATTCAAGTTCATTTTTATTGGTGAATTTTATCTCACTTGGTTCCTTTATTTCTGCTATTTGATTGCTTGGAATTTTAATAATTAATGAATCAATATTTAAATAAAATGTATCAATTTTTGAATGTGATTTATTAAAGTGGAAAGTTGAATTTGTTTCATAATTTTTTAAATTTAATATTTTTATATTCGTATTATAATGTTTTACGAAGTACGAATATTTAGAACCATTTTTAATAATAGATATTCCATTTTTAAATAAATCTTTTAATTCATTTATAACAGATGTGTCTTTTAAAGCTGTTTTTGGACCAATTAAAGCAGAATCTTTCGTGGAATATAAAATAGAGTCAGTTTTATTATAAAATGCGTTTAAATCTGATTTAAACAGTTTTGTGTAATTATTATATCTTTTTATTTTAATACTGGTATCTATTAATATTTCATTCTTTACTTTTATCTCATTATTATAACATGAAAATGTATCAATTGAATAAACAGTATATTTATCAAAACTTTTGTCTGCGTCATTGTCTGTATATAATAAATAGTAATAGGTTGCATTGTTTTTTAGACCCTTTAATTCTATTTTACTTTCTTTAAATTTATACTGATAGTCATAATAATTAAATGTAAGAGAATCTAATTTTTTAGAAAACACATTAATACCAACATTTTTAAATTTTTTATCATTATTAAATAGGAATGTTGTTTTACATGTATCTATTTCTTTGCCTGTACTAAATAAAAATTCTGCCGAATACAAATTTCCTTCATTAACATCCTTAATACCTTCATTAATCAAAATTTGATAAGTTGTATTTTTATTTAAAACGCTATCAAATTCTATTTCCAATGTTTTTTTAATTAATCTGCATGTAAGTGGACTGTGATTAGGAAACAATTTAATATTTTCAGTTTGATTATTTAGTTCGACATATTCATCAAAAACAATTAATATTTTTTTATTATTAAATTCTGTTTCAGTTAAGTTTGTTTTTAATATCTGAGGTGCTGTTACATCTTTATCCCCGCCGGTTAGTGAACCTATACTTGCACAACTATTTAAAAGCAATATAAATAAGAAAATACTTAATTTTTTCATCTTCCTAAATAAACAATTAGTACTGAAATATCCGATGGTGAAACGCCACTTATTCTTGAAGCTTGTCCTATGTTCTCAGGTTTCATTTTACTTAATTTTTCCCTACTTTCAATACTCAAAGATTTTATTTGATGGTAATCAAAATCTGGACTCAATTTATAGTTTTCAAGTTTCTTTAATTTTTCAGCCATTTGATTTTCTTTGTCTAAATAGCCTTCATATTTTATAAGAATTTCTATTTGTTCAAGAATTTCTGAATCTATTTCTTTTAGTTCATCGACATAGGGTATAAAATCCTGTATAGTTAGTTGTGGTCTTAATATCAACTTATCAAGTTTTACTTTTTGATTTATCTCTGCTGTTTCTTTTTCATTCAACAGATTGTTTATAGCATTAGGCTCAATAGATTTATTTTTTATTAAATTTAGGCTGTTTTTAATTTGATTCCTTTTGATATCTAATTCATCCATTCTTTCTTTCTGAGCCAAATTTATTTGATAACCTAATTCTGTTAATCTTTCATCAGCATTATCTTGTCTTAATAAGATTCTGAACTCAGCACGTGAAGTAAACATTCGGTAAGGTTCATTAGTTCCTTTATTGATTAAATCATCTATTAAAACGCCGATATATGCATTTGATCGACTTAATATGAAGGGTTCAAGTTCTTTTACTTTTAAATGTGCATTTATTCCAGCCATTAAACCTTGACATGCCGCTTCCTCATAACCGGTTGTTCCATTTATCTGTCCGGCAAAAAATAGATTATTTACTAACTTGGTTTCAAGTGTTAATTTTAGTTGGGTAGGAGGGAAGTAGTCGTATTCAATGGCATAACCTGGACGAAATAATTTAGCGTTTTCAAATCCCGGTATTTGTTTTATCGCTTTTAGTTGAATATCTTCGGGCAACGAAGTAGAAAATCCATTGATATACATTTCTATTGTTTCCCACCCTTCAGGTTCAACGAATATTTGATGTCTGTCTCTTTCTGCAAATCTGTTGATTTTATCTTCAATAGAAGGGCAGTAACGTGGCCCCAAACCTTGTATTCTACCATTGAACATTGGAGATTTTTCAAAACCTTCTCTTAATATATCATGAACATTAGAATTAGTATAAGTTATAAAGCAGGGTTTTTGTGTTTTTGGGCTAGTACTTGTTTTTAAGAAAGAAAACTTACCTGGATTTTCGTCACCATCTTGTTGTTCCATTTTCGTATAATCCAAGCTTCTACCATCTACTCTAGGAGGGGTTCCTGTTTTCATTCTTCCACTTTCAAATCCTAATTTTTCAAGAGAAGCTGTTATGCCTACACTGCTTGATTCTGCCATTCTACCTCCACCAAACTGTTTTTCACCTATATGAATTATTCCATTTAAAAACGTTCCACTGGTTAATATTATAGCGTTACCCATAACTTTATAACCAAGTCCTGTTTCAACTCCTGTAGCGACATTATTTTCTGTTATTACAGCATGCACATGGTCTTGCATAAAATCAATATTAGGATTCGCTTCAAGTGTTAATCTCCATTGTTCAGAAAAACGCATTCTGTCTGATTGTGCCCTAGGACTCCACATAGCAGCGCCTTTAGAACGATTTAACATTCTAAATTGAAGCATTGTTTTGTCTGTTATGATTCCAGACATGCCTCCAAGGGCGTCTATTTCCCTTACTATTTGCCCTTTTGCCACACCACCCATCGCAGGATTACAACTCATTTTGGCAATTGTTTCCATGTTCATTGTTATCAGCAACACCTTGCTTCCCATGGTTGCGGCGGCATGTGCAGCTTCACAACCGGCATGGCCGGCACCCACTACAATTACGTCATATCTATTTTCCATTGTTTTGTTCCACGTGGAACTCTATATTAAATTTATTCAAATAATGATTTTCCATTACAGTCATTTTAGTTTTTTCGTTTTTGGTTTTGTCCTTATAGCCACACAAATGAAGTGTTCCATGAATGATAATTCTGAAAAGTTCCACGTGGAAACTTACTCCGTATGTTATGGCATTTTCTTTTACTCTGTCGTAACTAATGTATAATTCCCCATTTACTTCATCACCTTCACAAAAATCGTGTGTAATAATATCAGTGTAATAGTCGTGCTGCAGATAGTTAATGTTCATTTCAAGCAATGTTTCGTCATCAACAAGTATAATATTTAGCTCTCCTAAGTGTTTTTTGTGGTCAACTACAATTTGTTTTACAACTTCCTTGCAAAGTTTTTTAAGTCCTTTTAGTTTTTGGTGTTCGCCTGCTATTAGTATCATTGTTATTTTAAAACAGAAATTGTGCCATTAAAGTTTAGTTTTTTTCCATTTATTCCTACAATAGTTGCTTTGTAGACATATATATCTGATTGTACAAAGTCCCCTTTTTGGTCTTTGCCGTCCCAACCAATGCTTATATCTTTAACTGTATGTACAAGTTCACCCCATCTGTTGTAAATATAAATGGTGGATTCAGTGTTGTTCAAAAACAAGCCCTTGGGTTTGAAAACAGTATTAAATCCATTTATTTGAATAGCATTTGGGAAATAAACTATTGGTTCGGCATCTACACATACAACATTGCTGTAAGATGTATCTTGTCTGTTGAATGTTGAATTAGGTAAGTTTTCAATTGATTTTATACAGTAACACAATCTTTGATAATTTATACTAAATTGGCTATTGTCGGTCAGGGAAGTATTAATATTGTTGGTTTGTTGAATAATGTTCCACGGGGAACTTTTGTTATAATCTATTGAATTGCTTAATAGAATTTCTTGGTTCTGTGTTCCTTTTATAAATGCATTATAAAGATTCCAATTCAATTCTTGAACTTCAGCTTCAACTTGGTTAACTCTTAATAATACTGTAGTGGCAATTTGTGAAGTGTCAAAGATAAAGTCACAAGGGCCTTGTGTGATGAAATAATAAGAGTATGTATATCGGTTTACTCTAACATTGTTGTCAATTAAATTAATAGTTCCGCCAGAGTTGCTTATAGTTTGATAAAGTTGAAAAGCACCGTTGTTTTCAGATTTGTATAAAAGAATGTTTTGAAGTGATGTGCCAGTTTCAGTTACTAAAGATATTTCAATATGATTGTTTTGAACCGAAGCTTTTGCAACATAAGAATTTTTACTTTCAATAATTAAAGGGGTGTTTATACATGTGTTAATAGAAGATGAACTAGCTGTTCTGTCAAATTTAATTGCCCTGATAAAAAAACAATAAGAATCTCCAAATGAATTAAAATTGTAAGTAAATTGATTGATGTTTGAAATTACAGTTCCAACCAATTCGAAGTTACCTGCGTTTATTCTTCTGAAAATTTGATATTCTGAAACTTGCCATCCAACATAATTTGTCCAAGACAGACTGATGGTTTTGTTACATTGATTGTATTGGCTGCTTAAAAAAATAGTGCTGTGTGTTTCACTTATTAATGATGTGTTTTGACAACTGTCATAAGCGGCAATACTGTATGAAACTGAAGCAGCAGTTGGGTTTCGTAAACCATTGTCGAGATATTGTGTTTGCTCCGTGGAACCTATAACATCGTTTGAACCCGTAACATGGTAAATTAAATATCCTTTGGTGTCAATACTTGTGTTTCTCGACCACCCAATAATTGCTTTTTGTGTTGCTAAATCAATACTTACAGAGTCAATTTGGGAGTTATCAGGAGCTGTGTTGTCAATAGTAATGGTATCACTGAAAATACTATCAACCCCATTACAATCTGTGTTATAAACTAAGTATAGTTCCCAAGAACGTAGATTCTTAAGTTTAAGAGTTATATTGTCCAATGATATGTCCGTTCTGTTGCCTAAATAGACAAATAAACCCAAAATATCATCCCGTCCATAAATACTAAAATTAGAAATTGAACCGCAACTTTTGATTGGCTTAACCCACAGTAAATCAAGCGTTGAATCAGATCTATTTAAACAAGCTCTTCTCATTTTTGGACGCACGTCTTGCCCATTGAGACAACCCAATGAGGTCAATAGCATCAAAAACAATATGAACGGTTTAATATTCACCTGATATGCAATACTTTAACGAATTAAAATCAAAATAATTGTTGGCACATGCTAAAATATCCTCTGAACTGGTTTGATGGATAGCTTTAAAATATTCCTCATAAAATCCCTCTTTACCGTTTAAGTCAAGGTTGGATTTAAAACGATCTGCTATATTAAATGGCCCATCAAAATTGCGAAGTAAACTACCTATTAAGTAATTCTTAGCAGTTTGTAGTTCATCGTTTCCAACTAGTTCAGTTTGTAAGTTTTTAATTTCATTCTCAATTTCATTTTTTACCTCATTGGTAAGTTGTGCATTGCACTCACTTGAAATTTTGAACATAGAATATGTTCTGAAAGGGGTTATTGAAGAGTGAATGCCATAGGTCAGACCTTTTTCCTCACGAATGTTTTTCATAAGCCTTGAACCAAAGTAACCTCCTAATATTAAATTAGTTAGTGATATTTTAAAATAGTCTTCATGGGTTCTTGAAGGCATCATTTTACCAAGTCTAATGGCATTTTGATTGGTATTTTCTTTTTTTACAACGATTCCTTTTTCTTCAGAAGTGTTAATAGAATGTTCCACTGCAATCTCCTCGTTTAGATTTGTTTTAAACCCAATGTTATTTAAATAATCACTGATGTTTATAGTGTCAGGACCTGTAAAAATAAATATAGGATTTGCTAATGTTGAGTTTTTGTAAGCCAGTAAATCTTCTCTTGAAATTCCGTTAATAATAGATTCATTAATAGGAGAGGCAAACGGATGATTTTCTCCCACTATCAAAGCATTAATAGCTCTGTTTGCCAAGAAAGAAGTTTTAGCCAAGTTGATATTCAACTCACTTATTTTTTTACTTTTATAAATACTAAGTTCTTCCTCGTTATACTCACATTCAAGTATTGCTTCCACAACCAAATCAAGAATTAAACCTAAAAACTCAGTTTGACCATAAATGGAAATAGAGTGGGAATAGTAGTCGCAATTTTTAAAAACATAGGCACCAAGTAAGTCCAGTTCTTCAGAAATAACGTTTGCGTTTTTTTTGGAAGTACCACTTAATATTAAGTCACTCGCAAATAATGCATGAAATTTATTGGAATATTGTCCAAAACCACCCGATTCAAAGATTAAATCGAGCTTAAAAACAGCTTCGTTGCTCACAATATGGTAGGCGTTTCCATTTTTGCAAGGAAATCCCGTTTTTATTGATTCAATTGCCATTATTTCTGGCGCTAATTGTCTGTTAATCATTGTTTTTGGTAGTTTAAAATGCTATAATTGCCACTTAAAATGTATTCTTTACAAACCCTCAAAATATCTTCTTTTTGAATAGATTTTACTTGTTCTATCTCAGTATTGATTAAATCGGCATTTCCAAGTAAATGAGCGTAGCACAATGCCATTGCTTTATTCAAGACGGATGTTTTAGAAAACAAGTTGCTTGTTATCACTTTATTTTTAACCTTATTCAATTCATTTTCACTTAATCCATTGTCAGTAATATCTTGAATTGTTTTTAATAATGCCTTTTCGGCTGTATCAAAAGAAACGCCTTCATTCAATTTACCTTCCATTACAAACAACCCTTCGTCTATATCGCCGGTGATGTAAGCATGAACGTGGGTAAATAACTTTAGTTCTTTAACTAGTATTTGGGTAAATCGCGAAGACTCCGAACCAGATAACAAGTCGGACAACAAGTCAAATGCAAAATAATCAGGGTGATGTCTGTCCACGGTATTGAATGCCATATAAATTGCATTTTGTGGAACATCTGATACAACAGTAGATTCTAAGCGTGACGTTTTGCGAGGTTCTTTGGGATAACTATTTGGATTAACGGGTCCACTTTTTATAGTACCAAACCATTTTTCTGTTAGTTCTTTAGCTTTTTCAAAATTGATAGCGCCAGCCAAACAAAGAATGGCATTGGAAGGGTTATAAAAACGCTCAAAAAAAGCCACAACATCTTCAAGCTTAGCATTTTCAATGTGACTAATTTCTTTTCCAATAGTTGCCCATTGGTAGGGATGAACTTGATAGGCGAGGGGCCTTAATTTTAGCCAAGCATCCCCATAAGGTTGGTTTAAATAGCGTTGTTTAAATTCCTCTATCACCACTCCTTTTTGAACAGAGAGACTTTTTTCAGAAAAATCTAAACGCAACATGCGGTCGCTTTCCAACCACAGTGCAGTTTCGATATTGTCTGCCGGAAGTGTGACATAATAGTTGGTTATATCATTGCTTGTAAAGGCATTGTTTTCGCCTCCTGCCAATTGTAGGGGGGTGTCAAAAGAAGGAATATTAACCGATCCGCCAAACATTAAATGTTCGAAAAGATGGGCAAAACCTGTTTGGTTTGGATTTTCATCCCTAGCGCCAACATTGTACAAAAGATTTGAAACACATAAATTAGTAGCATTATCTTCGTGGTGTATAAGTGTTAAACCGTTATCTAGCCTATGAATGTTATAATGTATCACCTTGCAAAGATACGTCTTTTTTAACTTTCGCTTAATGAGCTAATGCCCAGTCATAGGGAAGTGTCCACCATTATATTCAGTGCCGTTTTTTTGGGAGATAATGGGTTTATTTATAGATTATTAGTCCTTGTAGAAAGGATGTAATTTAATGTTGAATAATTATAGTCTTATTTTTTTAAAGATATAGACTTTCCTAAAGTCAAAAATTCAGATGAGTTATAATAACCTGCTGTTTCAGAAACAATAGTTCCATTTGTGTCAATAAAAAGTAGGGTGGGATATCCTTTAACACCATACTTTTTGGCCAATAACAAACCTTCCCCTTTTTCGCCATCTAATGCCATATTAATGAAGGTTTTATTATAAAATTCACCAACTTCTTGGTTTGTAAAAGTATTAGCTTTTAGTTTTTTACATGGACCACACCAAGTGGCATATATATCTAAGAAAATCAATTTGTTTTCTTTCTTAGCATTATTTATGGCATCTTCAAATGAACCATTGTAAAATTGTATTCCTGTGACAGGTTCTGTTTGGGAATTATTAAAAGCATAAATAGCAGAAATTGCTAAAAGTGGGAGGATGATTGTAAGTATCTTTTTCATGTATGATTTTTTTATTAAAACAGTTTGGTAAACGACTAATTTCTTTCATTATTTTAAATAAAAAGTTACCCCTTAAAAAAGAAGTAACTTTTTGTAAAAATTTTTTATAAAAATCTAAATTTTTTGAGAGGCTACAGCTCGGTATCTATTATTAGTTTTTTCCCATAATACCACTACTATTTCATAAGAGTTATAATAATTAGGGTCGATAGTAAAACTGCCTTTAAATTCGCTAATTGAGCCATTTTGGGTATTGATTTGATTACCCCATGTTGAAGTTATAGCCTCTCGTATTACATAATTATGAATAGTAGGATTGCTAGGAGAACTTATTTGATTGTGGCTGTTACTATTTTGAGTTAAATAGCAAGATAAATAATAATTGTTATTACTAATGTGATTATCAGTTTTTACACCATATTTTATAGTTATTTTGTTTTGAATTAACTGTTTTTGTACGTCTATTTTGGGTAAAGTTAAAGTTAATTGATAGTTGATCAAATTTCTAATATTGGCAACGGATTGACTGCCATTGATAGAGTTATTATTAAGAACCAAGCCATTGCTATCGTTTACCCATAGTTGAGGGGTATAAATACTACCGTATCTATTGGCAGCAATAGCTTCTGAAATAGGCGTTATCATTGGGTCACCATATTTTATATGAATTGCCAGTGGAATAATGGTACTATCATATTCTTTAATTAATTGATTAAATGTAGGTTTACCCCAACTACCGCAACCAGGACATCCAGTACTTGTATACTCGAATAAAATGGGTTTAGATGATTTGTTGTACTTTAAAACTAGTTCAACTTCTGTTTCAGGTTTATCAGCTTCAGGTAATGTGGGGTTAACTACATTTTTTTTACAAGACTGGCTCAACAATAGAACCGAAACAATGGTAATAATAGATGAAAAATGATACATAAATATGAGTTATTAAATTAGTTTATTTTGAAAAGATAAAGTCCTTATTAGCAGCACCAGTATGGCATCCGCCACACATGCCATTCATTAAATTAGCGCCTCTCATAGGCATTCCCATGTCGCTTCCAATTTTACCATCGCTTGTTAACATAAAGAATTCCCAATCGCCAAAATTGGGATTAAATCCATTCCCTCTTTTTACCATTCCTGTAAATTCATTTAAAGTACCTGCAGCATTGGTAGTGTGTTTTACTATAATACTTCCAATGGGAAATTTACCATTTACACGATTAACGCCGTCTTTAAAATGTACTCTTCGAATAGCGGTGCTGTCATTTCCGGCATGCGCCATCCCTAAAGATGGGTCTGTGCCATTAAAAGTAGCTTCCACGGGCCAACTCATATAACCAATAAAAGTTGTACTGTCTGCAATAAATTCATTGGTTACTGGATTTTGAGCAGTTGTGTCATCTTCTTTACAAGATTGTAAGAAAATAGTGAGCCCCAAGAAAGAGCTTGCTAATAAAATTGAAAATAAGTTAATTTTTGTCATATTAAAATTGGGTTTATTTTCAATTAGTCGAACAATTAATAAAACCTTACAAATTTTTTTAATGTTGAATAATTAAGCGACCGATAATGGTTTGATTGAAAGACTTGTCAAGCAATGAAAAACTATAAATGCCAGAAAATAAATGACTGACATTTAAGTTTATAAAATCAAGGTTTGTCCTTTTTTGTACTACTATTTGACCATGCGTGTTATATAAAAACAACTCGAATTCAGAAAAACGAGAATTATTAAAATAGAGGCTAACATTGCTGTTACTGGGGTTTGGACTCAATCGGTAGCCACTCTGATTTAATCCAATAATATTGATGCTTTGGATAGGGCTAGTACCCAAACCACCAAAGTCTAAGTAATAATAATTTGTAGCGTTAACAATGGGTTTTTCATCGGTATATTGATAATCGGTAGGAACATCAAAACTGCCACAAAAACCCGGAATTCCTCCAATGTAAACAAAATTAATACTATCGGTAGAGCGATAAACATCAATACCATTACAAATACTACCCGAACTTAACCTAATATCAATATTAACCTGTCCTTTTACTTGAGTTAAGTTGTACTTATCGAGCTTAGGAAACAGCTGACCAAAGACTATTGAAGGAATAGCAAAAAATAAATAAATCAGATATAAAAAGTTGCTTTTTTTCATTTTTTTAATACAGAAATAAAGACTTGTAAAGCTTTATTTCATTGTTTTGCTTATTTCAAATTTGAAATTATTTTCTTTTTCAAATTTTCATTATTGCTTAATACTTTTGACTCAAAATATTTCTTTATAGCTTTGTTAATTATTTGGTTTTGTTTTTCATAAATAGCACAAGTTTTACAAATGAATAAATGTATTTTTAAGCTTAAATTGCTGGAAAATGAAAGTTCGTGAGCAACTTTTTTTTCAATTAACAGACTTGCTTCTTTACAAGATAACATAATTTTTATCATTTTAATTGTCCCATTTTAATTCGATACATTTTTTCAATAATAGTTTAGCCCGGTGTATAACCTGCCAATAATTAGTAGATGTAATATTTAACTCCTTACAAATATCATCAGATTTTTTATCAGTAAGATATTTAAAATTGATAGCAATTCTCCATTTTTCAGGTAAATCATCCATACAAATTTCCATAATTTTTACGAAATCTTCATTGTCTAATAAATGCTCATCATTGTCCCATACAATATTATTTTCATGACTATTCCATTGGCCATTTTTGTTGAAATAAGATTCTACTATTTCTATGTTTTGGTTTTCAAAAGTATCATTAATATTTTCATGTTGTTTGTATTTAGTACGATAATAATCGATTATTTTGTGATTTAATATAGAAATTAACCAAGTTTTGGGATTACTTCTATTTTCAAATTTTTCATAGGAATTAAAAGCGGCTAAAAACGTATCTTGAACTAGATCTTCTGTTTTTTCTTTAGAGGATGTTTTTTTTAATGCCCATTGGTACAAATAATCAGTATATAAATTAACCCATTCTTTAAAGGTCTCATTTTTAGATATTTGATTATTTGTGGTCATTTAGAATTAAACAAAAATAAGATTTTTTTAGAAAACCTCAAAAAATAAGATAACACTTGATTTATAAAAAATTGTTTTAATATTGGTTTTAAAATAGATTTCAAAATAACATCTTCAATAAAAGGGAGAGGCTCAAATACCATAAAATAGACTATGGTATTTGAATGAACGAAGCCTGCGAAAATTATAAAAAAGGTTTGCGTGTGATTGCTTATAACCTCGGGTTTTAACCCGAGGTTATTAATTTTTTATAGTTGGAATTTACTGTTGTTGTATTCCTTTTGTTTTAATCTCACCAAAACCCCATTGTTATTCCCATGCTCGAAGAGCAACTCAGTGTTCTCTTCTCCCCAATCTCTGCGAACTCTGTGTTTTCTCTGCGCTCTACCGAATGACTCGGGTGTGGTTAAATGTTCTTGCTATCACCCAAATGTCTACCCCTCTATAATCTCCAAAAATCCTTAACTTTGCCTTTAACATGTTAAAAACTAGCACAACAGATAAAACCAAATTATCACCTTTAAAAAGGAAAGTTTATGAGATAATATTTGAAGCAGAAACACCCGCTGGTAAGCTGTTTGACTTGATCTTAATGGGATTAATATTACTTTCCGTTGTGGTAACGATGTTGGAAACATTGCCATCTATTCAATCTAATTATTACTTTATTTTTTATTACATCGAATTGTTTATCACCTTTGTGTTTTCTGTGGAATATGTTCTTAGAATTTGGTGTTTAGCAAAACCCAAAAAGTATATTTTAAGTACTTTTGGTCTTATAGATTTAATCTCAATAATACCAACATACCTGAGTTTATTTATTGCAGGTACACAATATATTTCAGTGTTGAGATTATTGCGTTTACTCAGAATGTTTAGAATCTTAAAATTGACTCAATACATCAAGGAAAGTCAGTTATTATTACTTTCTATAAAAAACAGCAGTCGAAAAATTATGGTTTTTTTTATGTTTTTGTTCATTTCGGTTTGTATTATGGGTTCGGTGATGTATGCGATAGAAGCGCCACAAAATCCGGGATTCAGAAGTATTCCCGAAAGTGTATATTGGGCCATAGTTACTATAACAACTGTTGGTTATGGCGATATTTCTCCCATTACACCTTTGGGTAAATTAATTGCTTCTTTGATTATGATATTAGGTTATTCTGTAATTACCGTTCCTACAGGCATAGTAGGCGTAGAGATGTTTACAGCAAGTAGAAAAGAAAAACATACCAAAGTGTGTCATAACTGTTTGAGCGAAGGTCACGACAATGAAGCCAAGTTTTGCAAAGATTGTGGAACAGAATTGGCGTAAAGTAGATTATTATTAATATCGGTTAAAATGTTTTTTAAAACAAAACGATATTAGTATCTTTGTGGTGTGAAATGGCAAGAATATCCATATTCCTTTGAAAATTTAGAGCAACAACTCAGCAGAATTGATGCTAAAAAACAAAGTCTTGATGAAAAAAGACCTTTGCCTGCGTATGTCCTAAAAAGTATTAAGGAATCTTTGTCTTTAGAGTGGACTTTTAATTCCAATGGTATAGAAGGCAACACATTAACCCTTCAAGAAACCAAACTCATTATAGAAAAAGGTATTACTATCAAAGGCAAATCTTTAAAAGAACATTTTGAAGCTTTTAACCATCAAAATGCCATAGAATTTATAGAAAAATTAGCACAATCAAAAACCCAATTTACCGATAGAACTATTTTGGAAGTGCATGAATTGGTATTAGCAAGTATAGAAAAAGAAATTGCCGGTAGATATAGAACCTCAGGAGTAAGAATATCAGGGGCTAATTTTACGCCACCTAATGCCCTTAAGGTTAATGATATGATAGAAGAATTGATTCATTGGGTTAATAAAGATTCTAAAGCTTTACATCCCATTATTAGTGCTTGTATTTTTCATCACCGATTGGTTTGGATTCATCCTTTTTTTGATGGCAATGGTCGCACAGTTAGGTTATTGTTCAATTTACTTTTGATGAAACAAGGTTTTCCGCCAGCCATTATTCTCAAAATCGATAGAAAAAAATACTACGATGCCCTTAACAAAGCCAATGAGGGGGATTATTCCAAACTATTATTGTTAATGATTCAAGCCATGGAAAGAAGTTTGGATATTTATTTAAGTAGTTTGGACAATACCCACGATGATTACAAAGAAATAAACACTATTGTGGAGGAAATGTCATTGCCTTTCAGTCAGGAGTATGTTAGTTTGTTAGCCAGAAAAGGCAAGATAGACGCCTATAAGCAAGGTAAAAATTGGCTGACAACCGAAAAGGCGGTTCAGGATTATTTTAATAATCGTAAAAGGAAACGAAGTTTGTGATTGATGAGCAATTAGTTTGCAACTGTATTTATAGTTGTTGATTTGGTTATGCCTAAATCAAAAATTTTTGTCATCTTTTTTGCAAGGGAAAAGCAAAAAAGTTGCCAAAAAGGATTGCGTGTGTTTACTCATAACCTCGGGTTAAAACCCGAGGCTATTACTATTTACCTCCTCTAGAGGTGTTTCTAACCTTAAATTTCCCATAAAAAAAGCGCTCCGAAGAACTCTTTTTAAATGTATAGCTTTTAAATTAATTATTTAAAAGTTGAAGGCCATGCTATTCTAAATTCTATCCCTGTTAGGTTAATTTTATTTGTTCCTTTTGTAGCTTCCCCTGCACCATTTTTTAACACAGAATACCAAATACCATTGATTTTTTCTAGCTTGTAATCACCTGATTCAACATATATGTTTGTTTTAGCATCTGTACCACCATAAAAAATTTGAATTCCAACTTCTCCATATTCAAAAGCTGCTTTTTCAACTTTGTTAATTCCTCTTTTAACACCTTCCATATGCCTAATAATAACAACACTATCTCCTATTGGTCCAGTTGGTTTATTACCAGCCCATTCAAGTATTGAGTCCCCTTGTGCCTCTGTTATTGAACCATTTGCAGGATTTTTAATTTTAACTTTTAAACCATCCATCAAAATGTATTGTTCTGTACTCGTTGTTGGAGCTGGTGTTGTTGGTGTTGGTTGGGCAGTTTCTTCATCGCCACAAGCTGAAAAGCCAATTAATAAAGCTGGAACTATAGCCCAAGCTAGTGTTTTAAAATTTAATTTTTTAATGTTCATAAATTGTTATTTGAAAAGTTGAATTATATGCGAATTAAATTAAACAATTTAAATTAAAATTTTTTTGT